>VTLG01008289.1_pt1 | contig 13893 bp, 15 predicted proteins | sample 4694571 | NCBI WGS metagenome assembly VTLG01 (sample SAMN12604809, study PRJNA352737) | marine metagenome | biome: ENVO:00000447; feature: ENVO:00000209|ENVO:00000569|ENVO:01000036; material: ENVO:00002151; isolation source: viral sequences binned using virsorter ...
CAGTAGCTGCAGTCACCTTTATTACTTCGCTCTCCTGTGCGACTAGGGGTGCTGATAACAGCTCTGTTGTGGCGTTTGCCGATATTGATTTTGTTTTAAAAAGGCTGAATACATTATCAGAAGTATCTGTTAAAGTCACTGTAATTGTATCAGCATTTCCTGAATCTTCAGATACTAGTATGGATTTAATAACAGCCGTTGAATAAGAGGGTACCGTATATAGTGTCGTTGCACTATTGCTTGTTAAATCTGCTTTTTTATTTACGAAACTATTTGCCATTATGCTAAAAAGAAAGCCTCCGCCTCTGATTCATCTTTTAAATCTTGTTGAAAAGATGTGTTTAATTTTGTAACTACACTATCAACATCTCTAACAAATGATTGTTGAACTTGTTGACTGTATTCTCTAGTTGGTTGTGTCAATGATTGTACAATTCTAGCCATTATCTTCTTCCATCCGGTTGTATGTCTAATCTAAAAGTACCTAATTTCCAGTGTTGAGTTCTGCCAGTATTATCTACTTTTAAAGCAATAGCTCTTGCTCTAGCACGTGTATCTATTTTAGTTGTAGTTGTAGAAGATGTAAAAGGACCTAAAGATGAACTTGCTTGCGCATCTGTTGGATAATTTTTTAAGTTTAATGTAACCCTTGCATCTCCAGTTTGAGTTAAAAAGTCAGGTATGACTCTTCTAATTTTCATCATATATTCACCATCACCACCTAAACCTTTTTGGTCTAAGTCAAAATCTCCTGATTGAATATTAGCTTGAATAGCAGTTGTTGCTCCTGCTTTAATTTGATTAGTTCCAGTTTCATGTTCAAAGTATGTTGTAACACCATCAGTATTACCAACTGTTGCATCACTTGAAGCACTTGAATCGTATTCAGTACCATGAGGTTTACCAAATATAGATGAATCTGCCCAAGTAGATCTTGCAAGGGAGCTTATAGTCCATATAGGCCGCTCGTTGCTCGAATCCATGTAATTGTATGTAACCGATCTAGAATTAGCTGTAGCTCCACTACCTGGATAGAACCAAGTAACTTCACCAAATAGATTATTTAATCCTGCATAAATATGTTGTCTAGGTACATCTGCTAGACCATCATAAACATAGTCTTCAACTAAGCATGGTAATGATTGTAATTGTCCAGTGTATCTAAAGAAACCATTTTCTGACATCCAGTATGCAGATCCATCAACCTCAACGGCTGCATTTTGTCCAATCAATCCACAGTTAGTTCCAACTTGTTGAAACGAGAAAGTAAATGGTGGACCAACAAATTTCATAATAAATAAAGCTGTATCTGTCCAAATGTAAATTGCATCTCTACCTCTTATAGCCCCAACAATTCTTGTACCATCTGCAAGTCTTTGCGTACCAGCAGTATTAGTTGAAGTTGGAGTCCAAGTAGTTAAAGATTCTTGTGAAGACCATCTAACGTACATATCATCTTGAGTAGTAGTTGTGCCGATTGTAGTTTCTGTTCCAAAACAAACTAAGTGTCTGTCCGGTGTAGAAACTAAAGTAAATTGTGTAGCTGTAGGACAACCACTTATAATTGTTGCTCTAGTTGACGTTGCACCCGTTGCATTTGAATCCCATTCAAAAGTTGAACCATCTGCAATTGTTGCAATAAGTTTATTACCAAAATTATCTAATGACCAAATACCCGGAGCTGTTACAATGTCACCTGTTTGTGATGCACCCCATTTTGTATAATCAGATGCATTGGTTACAGTAGCTGCATCAGAGTGTGATGCGGCTGTAGAGTTATCTGATCCTCTAGTTAGACCTCCCAAAGTTCCTGAACCAGTAGTGTTTGATGTATAAGCAATTCTTTCATCATCTATTATAACAGTTCCTGATGATGGAAATCCTGTAGAGTCATCTAATACAATACTAGATGAGCCTGAAGTTAAGGCACCATCTAGAGTAGATGTAACTGCACCTGCAGTAGTACCACCCCATACTCCTAATCCAAAACCAGCAGCTGATTCTTCAACTGCAGGTCCAACTTGGTAGTAATGTTGAACTCTTATTCCACCAGATGTGGATGCTCCTGATCCTGATTCATTTGATCCCATTTCAACTGTAATCGTTGTTGAAGTAGGGACGGTTGCAACCATGAATACTTTATCATCAAAATCACCAGAACTAAAATTAGAATTGGTAATAGCGGTAAAATTATCCAACTTAATAATATCATACTGATTAATACTATGAGCAGATGCAAACGTAATCGTGACTGTTGCATCGCTTTGTGTTGTTGTAAAAGCATTCGTTAATGTTGTTGTAGCCTTAATAGGAGTAATATCATAAAAAGCACCTCCTGAATACACATATAAAATTCTGTTTGTACCTAATGCTGAATACTTAATACCATCTGAATTAACAAATTGGTGCATAGCAGTCGTTCTGCCAGTTAAAGTTACATCCCCTAACTGGGCCCAACCACCTACTTTTTCAGGTGAACCATATCTAAAACGAACATAGTCTCCATCAACCCATTGGCCCTCGCCGCCCGTTGCTGTGACTTGTTTATTAATTCCTGGTTGGATATTAATTTTCTGTAGCATAGTGAGTCTATTCTATGCCTTATGGTTTAGTCGGCCATGTTGCGTCTTCACATTTTTTAACAGTGTCTTTACCTGCTGGTAAATCTCTAAGGTCCTTACGATATTTTTTCATCTCATCAGACATAGTAACATCAGATAAAGCATAAAAATCAGTTTCAGCTAATAATCCATTTCTTCTAGATCTAAGATTAGCTAAAGCTCTAGCAGGAGCTGCATCAGCCCATGCTTTTTCTTCAGCGTCTCTAGCTGTCTCTTCTTCAGCTGTAAACTGAACCTTATTACCGTTTATATTATGATATCTTGGCATAGTTTTCCTCCTTTTTTGATCTATATATCATTATTATTTGATTCCGTAAAGGCAGATATCTCCAGCATCTATGTTGCCTGAACTCATTTTAAATTGTATTTCGTCAATAGCTGAAGTCGTATTAAAATATCCTGCTGTGTACTGTTGCATACTATAAGTATCATCTATAATTTCTTGTGATGTAGCTATAAAATGTTTAACGAATGTCGTAGAACTTGGATTAAATAAACGCAAAAATCCGCTAACGCTATTATCATTTGAATTATTAATAGTAATACCAAGTCTTTGAAAAGCTGTACCTTGTGCCTGGTCATTTGCTCCATAATATTCTAAATCAGAATCATTACCAGCTTCATTATGATAACATCTAAAAGCTGATGATGTAATAGTTTCATTATAACCACTACCACCAGCAGCATTTCCTTGAAATGTAAAATAAACACTATTAGTAGCTGGATGACAATTATTCCAAGTAAATAAGTATTCACCATAAGTATCATCAAGAACAACAGAAGCTGATCCATCTTCAAAAGATAAAGTAGCACTACTGCTAGCTGTTAGTTTTTTAATAAAAGTCAAAGAGCCTCCACCTACAGAACCAAAGGTTGAAACATTCCGAACTCCACGATTATTCAGTTTTATAAGTGCCATTATGAATCCTTTATACCGTATAATTTTATTGAGCCAGCATCTATGTTTCCTGATGACATAGCAAATTGAACTCCATCTATTGCTGCTGTTACATTACAATAACCAGCTGTGTACTTATGGTTATTGCCACCACCATCCCAGACACCACTACCTTTTGACATAAAATGTTTTATATAAGTGGTTGATGACGGATTAAATAACCAAAGTTCTCCACTTGCCGAACTATCATTATCATTGTCAATATATAATTGAATAGTATGAGCTGATGTTGATTGTGCTAAATCTTGAGTATTAGCATCATATCTTAAACCAGTGCCTGATGTACCATCTTCATAAGCAAAAGCTTCAAATATGGTTGTAGTTTTAGTTGCATCATAAGAACTACCACCATCTCTAAAATTTACTTGAAGATGAACATTATCTGTTGCTGGATGAACATTAATCCATTTAAAAACATAAATAGGATATGTGCTATCCAAGACCACATCTGATGTTCCATGAACAAAAGATAAATTGGCAGAACTTGATGCTGTCAAAGTTTTAATTAAAACTACAGAATCATCAATTCCTGAAACATCATCTACTGATGCAAGACTGTTGTTCACATATCTAATTATTGCTGGTGCTCCTACTGGTCCTCTTCCCATTATACTACTCCATAAAGTTTAAACGTTCCGGCGTCTATATTATCTGATGACATTGAAAACTGCACTCCATCTATTGCTGCTGTAACATTACAATAACCAGCTGTATATTGGTCTATTTGATAATCTTGGTAATGAGTAAAATTACATCTTGCTATAAAATGCTTGACGAAGGTAGTATTACTGGGATCGTATAAATGTAAATATCCAGAAGCAGATTGATCATTATCGTTTCCAATATCGTATCCTATTTGTAATACACCTGTGCTTTGTGCTAAATCTCTACCATCGTCATAAGCTAATCCAGTTGAGGTACCATTTTCAAGCTGCCATGATCTAAACATAGTAGTTGTTTTTGTTGCATCATAAGCTGAACTGCCATCTCTAAAGTTTATTTGAAAATCTACATTATCTGTTGTTGGATGAACGTCATAAAATTTTATTATATATTCTTTATAAGTATCATCAATATTGCTAGCAAAAGTTACTGTAGAAGAACTTGACGCTGTTTCAGTAGCTAACAAAATCATACTCTTCGCACTTACTCCCGAAGGTAGTGAAGTGATAGCTGTCATCGATTGGTTGTTTGCTGTTTTAATTGCCATTAGCTTACTCCATACATTTTTATAACTCCACTATCTATATCTCCTGTTGACATTTTAAACTGTATTTCATCTATTGCTGATGTCGTATTAAAATATCCAGAAGTAAAAACATTAGTTGCATAAGGTGGTGAAGCATTACTTATAGCTTCAAAAGTAGCTATAAAATGTTTTACAAAAGTTGTACTTGAAGGTGCATAAAGTGTTAATTGACCATTACAACTTGCATCATTATCATTTTTTATATCACCACTTAAAAGGTGATAACCTGTTCCTTGTGCTTGATCAAATCCAGCTTGATAACTAACCTGTGTTAAAGTACCGTCTTCTCTATTAATTGCATAATATCCAGTTGATGTAATAGTTTCATTAAATCCACTACCACCAGCAGCGTTTCCTTGAAAATGTAAAACTCCACCAGTAGTAGCTGGATGACAATTAATAAACTTAAAAACATACTCATCATAGGTGCTATCAATACCAGATGTAAAATCTATTGTAGAATCACTACTAGCTGTTTCAGTAGCTAACAAAGTTAAAGCACCAGCGCCTGTAGCGCTTGATGATAAAGCCATGTTATATTTTATGCTTGCGTATGTTGCCATTATGTTATCCCGTAAAGTTTGATTGTGCCGGCGTCTATATCTCCTGAACTCATTTTAAATTGTACTGCATCTATGGCAGCAGTTACACTACAATAACCACCTACATTAACTTCCATAGCATAATTACTTCCTTCGTAAACAGAAGCTTTTGATATAAAATTTTTAACATAAGTAGTTGATGATGGATTAAAAAGCCAAAGTTCTCCAGCGCAACTCTCATCGTTGCCATTTCCAACACTTCCTGTTAATTGTTGAAATCCTGTAGATTGTGCAAGATCACTACCAGTTACATAAGATAAAGCCGAAGTACCACTACTTTCTCCTTGATATGCATAAAAAAATGTTGTGGTTTTTGTAGCATCATAATTTGTACTACCATCTCTAAATCCGACTGTTAAATTTTGATTATCAGTTTCTGGGTGTATATTAATCCATTTAAAAATATATGTTCTATAAGTGTTATCTAATACAACATCTGATGAACCATTTACAAAAGATAAAGTACCAGAACTACTTGCTGTCAAAGTTTTAATAGGTACTATTGCTCCACCTGATCCTGATGGTAAAGCTATGTTGTATCTAGAATTTTGATATGTTGCCATTATGTAATTCCTATTAATTGTATAGTTCCTGCGTCTACATTACCACTTACAAATTTAAATTGTAATCTTGTAATTGCAGTTGTCGTATTAAAATATCCACCTACAACAGTATTATAACTATATCGTTCATCCCCATCTCCATCATAAGTGTAATTACAAACAGCAAAAAAATGTTTAGCAAATGTGCTAGAACTTGGATCAAAAAGTTTTAAATATCCTGAAAGATTAGCATCGTTTCCATTATCAATATTATAAGCAAGTTGTTGAAGTCCTGTTGCTTGAGTTAAATCAGCTCCTGTATCATAAGCAAACTCAGTAACTGCTGCATCCTGTCTATGTGCAGCATGAAAAAATGAAGAAGTTATAGTTTGAGCATAACTTGTATTTGTTCCGGTATCGCCTTGAAAACCAAACTCTGCACTATCGGCTGATGGATGAATATTATTTAAAATAAATAAATATTCCTTATAAGTAGAATCTATTCCTGAAGTAATTGAAACTGCAGAATCACTGCTTGCTGTAGTTGTAGATAATAAAGTAGTAGAACCTTTACTAAAACCATTGTATTTAATGGCGTTATAATTAGCCATCTTACTTCTCCTTCAACAACCATCCTTGTGTTGCATCAACATACACAAGTGTAAAGGCTGCTCTTTCTGTTGCAACGGTTAAGTCTGATGAAGCACCTTGAATCTTGTGTGAATTTCTTCCTACTGTGCAGTTATTAGTATCAAAAGTTGCAGCATAATCTATTATGTGAACTTCGTCACCACGCGATGCTGAAGATGGAAGTGTCATTGTAAATGCAGATGAAGTTGTATTAACAAAATATCCTCTACCTGCAACCATAGTTGTAGCACCAGTAACTACTGCTTGCCAGTCTACTATACCACCAGTATTCGCTGCAAGTTTTGGTTCTGTAATTACCCCGTCCGAAGGCGTACCAATGTCGAGCACGTTACCTAGTAACATGACAAAATCGATCGAGTCGTTCGTAGCTAAATTGCTGGCGAACGTCAAAGTGGACCCTGAAACTGTAAACGAGGACGTAGGAGCTTGTAAAATTCCATTTAAACTAACTAACATATGATTAGGTGATTCTGGCTCTACGTCTGAACCTCCAACTTGCATAGTGTATGCTGCTTGTCCGTTAACCACGGATATTGAATCACAGACCTGAAAATTTCCTACGACCGGTTGCTTCCCTATATAACTCACGATTTGCTCCTTTTTTCTTGTTTATATTTCATTTTATCTTGCATTGCAAGGTACTCCATTAGAATTTACAAATGGTGATTCTGCGAAAGCCATGTATAAATTTGTTCTTCCATCTTGTTGACTTCCGCCGCTTTGTTTAACTTTAAAACCATTTGAAAGTAAATCATAATCATTTCCCGATCCTTCAGCAGCAGTATCATTTGGATATAATCTATTATTTTCTCCATTATATCCGTCTCTTTTACTATCAACTACTTCCCAACTACCGCCTGTTGTTGAAGTTAATTTCGTCATTACGAAAGCTGGTCTAAATCCTGTGTAAACAAATGCTCCATCAGTACTTCCGTTGGCTGTGTAACTTCCAAACTTACTAAAGCCTTGTTTAGGTGCGAATAAATAAGCTATAAAATTACGAGAACTACCATTATTTCCAGTTTGATCTCCTAATGTAACAACCGAACTTGTAGGAGTGGTTGCGTTCCACCAAAGATTACTTGTACTTGGCGCTGCATCTGTGTGTAAAAAGATATTTTTAGTATTACCTAACGACTCATTATAAGTGTACCATTCAGCAACTTCTGTGGCTAGTATTTTACAAATTACAAAGTGAGGCACAGCAGACAAGGAGTGTGAAAAAGTATTTCCAGCAGTTCCATTTCCAGTATAGTTAACTATATCAAACCCAGCATCAGCACTCTCTTTCCAACACCAAGCTACATAGTCATCACCACTATCATTTTGTATAGCACCAGAACTTCCAATTTCAAAACCATTGCTATCAATACTATTAAGTACATCAGCACCGCTTGTTTGAACATGAGTATCATTTGATCTAATATATTCTCCAGTAGTTAATCCTGTACCCAACCAAGCATGGTTTGTAGAACTACTTCTATTTTTTATCCAAACTAAGTCTGGCTCCATGGTCGTATCAGTAGTATCAAAAGTTAATGCTCTATCACTACTTCCATTTCCACTCCATGTTAAAATTCTAAAATATACTTCTGGATCATCTATTGCTGTATAAACTGCCATTTATCCTCCAAACTCCGCGAGGTTCTTCGTACAAAGCGAATAATATCCTGATGGTGGAGCATATTCAAAATTACCATAACCATTAGCATCTGCGTTGCCTGATGAGATTGAATAAGGTGGATTGCCATAATTTGCTTCTGAAGTTGCCGTGTGAACGCTGTGTCCAAAGAAATAAAATCCACTTGTTTGACTTAATGATATTGCTCCAACACTTGAATTAAATGTCGTACTATCCCAAGATCCAGAGCCATCAGACCATTCACCACCTTTGGAAAAATAAACTTTATGATCATCTAAATCCATTGCACATCCTATGATGTCATTAGTTGTAAATGTGCCAGAATAAGATGCTCCTGAATTATCAATGTATCTATCTCCATTTTGAAGAATTGAAACTGATGGTGTCTTAAATCCTATTGCAGTTCCATCATTAGAAATTGAATAAGTTGCCTCTCCTTGTACTCCAAAGGAGTTAGAATTTACTGCTGTTACCTTCCACTCACAATACCACTTTCCAGCAGAAGCTCCAATCGTAGTAGATAAACCTTGCCAAGCACCAGCACTATCTTGAATTTTTAAATTACCCTCTGAAACGGTAGATGAACCTCTTTTTAAAAGAGAATTTCCAATTGCAAAATTATTAGTAGGAGAGTCAGTTGCGGAATCTGTTGCGGCTAGATTAACTTCTGTTAAATCAGTTCCACCATTTTTGTCGTTGCCTAAATTACTGCTATCTTCAAAGTCTAAATAAAAACCATTCGTACCAAATGTTAATCCTGATACATCAATAGGTTTCCAAATTTTTGGAGAATCTTCATCAAATTCTCCGAATGAAGTTGGTGCTAAACTTGATCCGTCTACCAAACAAACTTCAGCAAAGTAACCATCAAAGTTTTCAGTACTTGCACCTACACTACCTAATTCAAATTTTTGTGTATTATTAACTTCTGTATCAGCATTTTGAGATGGATTGTTATCTGTGCTAAAACTTGTTTCTTCTGTGCCGTTAATATAAAGTCTAAATCTATCTCCAGCAGTTCCGTTAGTTGTATCACAACGAAGCACTATATGATACCAAGCTGAAACATCTCTAAATTTTCTGTTAGTTTGTATTTTTTCTGTAGCACTAACATATCTATCAAATTGTATAGTATCATCTGAATTAAATTTTAAATATGTCATTGGATCACCACTACTATGATTACCTTGTGAAAAAATTCTTTGAGCTGCACCTACTGTAGTTCTTTTTACCCAAGCAGAAAAAGTCCAAGTTCTTCTATTTCCAGCGCTACCAGGTGTCTTGTGCATAGATGGATTGTCGCCATCATTATATCTAACAGAGTTAGCTACTTCGTAACCACCTGGAGTACTTGGTGCTGGATAAATAAAACTATTGATTGGCATTAACTCTCCAATCTAGGCAGCTCACCTAATGGTCTTTCACCATCTTTATTTCTTGCATATAAAGTTTCTAATGCTGCTACATTACTTGCATCTAAAGTTTGTTTTTCCATGCTTGCAGCTTTTGTTCTTACTGCTGCTCTATGAGTTGTAATAGCTGATGGTACTGCTGTTCCAGCATCTGCTTTTCTAGTTATGTACCAATCTGTATCTGCAAGTATTCCTGCAGCTTCTTTTTTTATATCTCTAATTAAAATTGTTTTTAAACCTTCTTTTTTTAAAGTGCTAGTGGTTGCATCTGAAGGCGCATCACCATCATCAATTTCTTTTTGAGTCCATTTAATATCTTCATGATCTTTAGCCGCGGCATCTCCATAAGAACCTGTAACTTTACCACTTCCAAAAGTATAAGTAACATCGGTATTAATATACCATTGTTCATCTTTCTTGTTGGTATTGTTCATTTCTACTTCATAGATACCAATTGCTTCTCTTTCAGATTTAGTCCAAAGAGTAAATATTTGTTTTGAATATTGTAAATCTCCAATAGTAATACCTCTATTACCACTAAAGAATTTTGTAATTGATCCTGATTCTACTAATGCAAACATATTAACTTAATGTTAAAGCTTGGTTTCTACCAACCTCTAACCATTTACTCCCGTTATAACGAAACACAAAAACATCTCCAAGGTTAGCTGTAGTTGTTAAAGTCGGCGCTGTATCCGAGGCAAATTCATATGCCGCGTTCCATGTAAGAGTCCTGCTCCCTGTTCCGTCTTGAATTACTAATAAAGAAATAAATTGACCTGTAGTTGCATTTGATGCTGCACCCAAGGTTCTATTTCCAGCCAATGTAACTTTTGCAACATCTTGAGTAGATGCGTCCCAAGTAATAGTTGCTTGATCTGTAAGCGCTGTTTCAGAATAATTTAATTTAGCCGAGGTAACTAAATCATCAGCAAGATCTGATGCTGCAATAGCAACTTGAGCCGGCTCCTGTCCAATATAGCCCATGATTATGTTATCTCCATTATAGACAATGTTCCTGAAAGTTTATCTGCAACTGAACAATCAATATTCAAATAATCAGTTGTTTCCAAAACGACTTTGCCGCCTGTCAAAACCTCTAAAGAACTTCCCGCAGGAATGTTTACATCTTTAACTAAAAATGATGTACCATTGGTAACATTATTAGCTCCACCTCTACTACCTGTATCACTAACCAACTCTACCTCTGCAGTAACTGCAGATGAATGTATGTTAGTAAGTATCAAACCTAGTACTACTGTTGTAGTCGATCCTGCCACCGTATACATTTTGTACGCGGTACCGGCACTAGCGGGTTCTGCTGCGAAAGTCACTACTTTAAACGTGTTGGCCATATTTTATCCTCCTAAAATCCTCTTTATATCCTATCCTAATGCAATTGCAAGAGCAGTAGGGTCCTCTATTGTTGTATGTTCAGTTCCATTTAAATCCAGTACATCACAGTGTAATGTACCATCAAAATATCCGTCTTTAAATTCTAAAGAATTTGTACCTAAATCCACATCATTATCTGTAACTGGTTTTAAAACACCGTCATCTAATTGAATTTGGTTGGTTGTTCCGCCTGCTGCAAATTTAGTAGATCCACTAGAAAGAATAGTTAAATCTGTACCATCTCCTTCTATTTTTTCACCATCATCACCAAAAGTTATTCCAACATTGGCTGGAACATTAATATCTGCTGTTGCTGTTAATGCAATGTCTGCTCCTGAAGTAATTGTTAAATCTGTACTATCCCCTTCAATTTTCTCTCCACTACCGAATGTGATTCCTACATTCGCAGGTATAACAACATCTGCTACCGCAGTTAAATTAATATTATTACCAGCAATAGTTAAATCTGTTCCATCGCCTTCAATTTTTTCGCCATCATTACCAAAAGTTAGACCAACATCCGCTGGAATATTAATATCTGTTCCTGCTGTTAAATTAAGATCAGTTCCTGCATTAATAGTTAAATCTGTTCCATCAGAAGATAAACTTTCTCCACCAGCTGCATCATATAAGTATAATTTAGCGGCACCTGCTAAAATTAAGTCATCTGTTGACTCATCCCAAAGCATATATGCTCCAGAAGTAGCACCAAAAAATTTAACATCGTGTCCTGTATCATCTACACCAACTGTTAGTGTGCTACCTACAGAAATTGCACCATCAATATCAACAGCTCCATCTATATCTACGATATCTAAATTTGCTGTTCCATCTACATCTATGTTTCCTGAAATATCTAATTCACCTGCAATTATTTTAGCAGCCGTTCCACTAAATACTTCTGAAGAGTTACTAGCAGCAGTTAAGAATGCAAATCCTTCTGCACTATCATCATACCCCATGAAACCTATTCTAGCAGCAGAACCATCGTGATATCTAAATTCAACTCCTCTATCTTTATTATCATCTGAACCAGGTGCACTATCTCCACCTAAAGTTATAGTAGGATCATCAACTGTCATAGTTGTGCTATTGACAGTAGTAGTTGTTCCATTAATAGTTAAGTCTCCAGTTACTGTTAAGTTATCAGCAACTGTAACTTCTGAAGTTCCATGTCCTAATGTAATTGCAATACCAGAAGTTTCTGTTGCAATTTTTAAAGCACCTGTACTATTTGTAATATAAGAATTTGAACCATCGTGGTATACTTGCATATCACCACCGTCACCAATTTTAATTGGTGAAGAGTCTGTTAATTCTAAAGCATCATCTGATTGGTCCCAAAGCATGAAACTTCCAGAAGTATCTCCAAAGAATTTTACATCTAATCCTGTACCATCAACACCAACAGTAACTGCACCATCTATTTGTACAGCACCATCAATATCAACAGCGTCTAAGTTTGCAGTTCCATCTACATCAATATCACCAGCTAGATCAATTCCAGCTGCTCCTGCTAAAACTAAATCATCTGTAGATGCATCCCATAACATGTACGCACTTGCTGTAGCTCCAAAAAATTTTACATCATAACCAGTATCATCGACACCAACTGTAAATGTTGAATCTAATTGTACAGCGCCATCAATATCAACTGCGTCTAAATTTGTTGTACCGTCTATATCTGCATTTCCACTAATATCTAAAGTTGCAGCATCTAATTCACCTGTTAAAGTTACATTTCTAAAACTCGCTGCATCTTTGTTTGAATCAACAACAACTGCTTTACTTGCAGCAACTGTACCTGCAGTAATGCCATCTAGCATTTCTAATTCTGCTTCAGAAAGTTCTGCACCAGAGCCTAAAGTTAAAGTTCCTGTGACTGTAAGATTATCTGCAACTGTAACTTCTGAAGTTGTATGTCCTATTGTAACTGCAATACCTGATGATTCAGTTGCAATCTTTAAAGCTCCTTGTGAATTTGTAATATAAGAATTAGATCCATCGTGATATATCTCCATATCACCGCCATCACCAATTTTAACTTTAGTAGAATCTGTTAATTCTAATGCATCATCTGATTCATCCCATAATAAGAAACTTCCAGAAGTAGCACCAAAAAATTTTACATCTACTCCAGTGTCATCAACACCAGTAGTAATTGCACCACTAAATTGAGAAGCTCCACTTACGTCAAGAGCACCATTAAGATCAAGAGTTGTTGTAGCAATTTCTACTTCAGTATCTGCATCAATGTCTAATTGACCATCTGTACTTGAACTAATGGATAAAGCTGAATCTCTAAAAAGAAGTTTATTTGCTGAGTTTAAAGTTAACCCTGTACCATCTGTGTGAGTTAAAGTTGTATCTGAATCTGCACCAAAACTTAATACAGCAGAGTCACTTAATAATTTAAGATCATCACCAATAACAGCGTCTTTTGCTACAGATAATCCACCATCAGTTTGTAGTGATCCATCTGTTGTAGAAGTTGCTTCAGTAGTATCATCTGTTTTTACAATTCCACTAGCTGTAACTGTAGTAGCAGTTAATGCTTGTGCAGCAATCGTGCTACCTGCTTGTGCAGTAAAAGTATTTGCAGTAAATTGAAAATCATCAGCTCCTGCAATTTTAATATCTATTTGATCATCTGTATCTGCTGTAATACTTGTATCAGCATCAGCATCTAAAATAAATTCATTACCATCTAAATCATGATCTCCAGTAGATGCAATACCTGTATCAACTAAATTTGGATTAGTTGCATGATCAGCTGTTGCATAAACAAGTTTAGTTCCTTTATCTGTTGCTGCAAAAGTAA
>VTLG01011788.1_pt1 | contig 13893 bp, 15 predicted proteins | sample 4694571 | NCBI WGS metagenome assembly VTLG01 (sample SAMN12604809, study PRJNA352737) | marine metagenome | biome: ENVO:00000447; feature: ENVO:00000209|ENVO:00000569|ENVO:01000036; material: ENVO:00002151; isolation source: viral sequences binned using virsorter ...
GGCGTTGTGAAAGATTTTTGTTGCTGGTGTAGATAATACTCCTTGAAACCATTTCAAGACCTTTTTACGATCCATGTTACCACCACCTTCGTGAGCAATTGGATAATAACCAGACCAACCTTGAACAGCAACAGCAATACCCGTTACATCTCCTCTACCTACTACATTACCTGACCCCATTTTAACAAGGTCTGGATCTTTTGTTTCTAAGTCAATTGCTATTTCATCATGCTTAGATAAATCTGGAAATTCTTCTGGCGGTAGCCACTCTGTTTGTGGCGCAAATAAAGGTTTTTGTATCATTTATTTTCCTTTTTTTGGTGAAATACTTCGTACCAAGTATCACATTCATCGCAGTTATACATACTTACAATATTATGTTCTGAATCTGGAAAAGTATCTTCGGTATCATAATCATTATTCCATCTTACTTCTGCATTACAATAGAAACACTTCATTTAATCATGCCCCAAGAATTTTTCTTTTTTTCTTTCACTTCTTCAGGATAGTCTCTATCGATTGCCATGTCAATATAATGTTTTGCTTTTAATAAATCTTCTTTTTGATTTTTCTGTTTGTGCCTACATAAATATTTTATTGCATTGCCTTCCGCAAACGGAATATTATTTTTATTTATAAATTCTGACGGTTGAATGACCATAGATTTATAGTGATCTCCACCTACTTGCTTTTTATAAATTTCATCTTTCATTGGCACACTCCTTAATTAGACTTTTAATATATTTTTCATGATTTTTTGCTTTAACTTCTGGTCGTTGATTATAGGCTTTGTCCCATGCTCTACCTTTAAGACTTGTTCTCCATTTTTTTCTAGCTCGTTTTCTACTTTCAGCATAAGGATGTGTCATATTATAAATCCTTTGTTATATTTTTTTGGTTCTATTATATGTAAATTTTCTTTTGTTCGTGTTGCACCAACATAGAACAATCTATTTTCATCATCTGCATTTCTTTCATATGTTTCCATTGTTGTTTTAGTAAGATCAGTTAAAAGAACTACGTTTTGTGACTCACCACCTTTAGCTGCATGTATGGTTGATAATTCTATTCTTGGTTTTTTATTTAATTGTTCACCATTAGCTCTCATCTTTCTTAAATATTCTATTCTTCTAGTTCCTGCATCATTCAATGATTCATACCAAACTTTTTTAGTTTTTAATCCATAATCTTTTGTAAGTTGATCAATTCCATAAAAAGACCCCTTAGTCATACCTTTTATTTTTTCTTTTTCCCAATGAGATGGTCCCATATATTTAGAAATTTTTTCAATTTGTTTAAAAGACAATAATTGTCCTTGTCTTAAATGTTCCCAATCTGTAGCTGCATCTTGTAAATCTTTTTCATAATTTCTTTTATATCTATTTTCATAATATAAACCTTTACGATATAGAGTGTCTTCTATTTCTTTTAACATGTATTTAGTTCTAGCTAAAACTAACCACTCACCCTTTGACATATCAACTGAATCAACATCAAAATGTCTATGTAAGCTACCTTCATTAGTTTTTGGTTGCCAATTTTTATCTATTCTATTTTTAATTCTATTTATAATACCCATAGCAATTTTATGAACTTTCATAGGTATTCTGTGTGATTGTATTAATGGAAGATTAATCATTTGATCTTTAAGTGCTATAAAAGAATCTACGTCAGCACCAGCCCATTTAAATATTGCTTGGTCATCATCCCCTGCAATAAAAGTATCTTCTGTTTTATCCCAAATAGTTTTTGTCATATCCCATTGCATAAGAGACAAGTCTTGTGCTTCATCAATAAATACAACATCAAAGTTTGGAGATTTATCTGACTTAATAAACTCTAATATCATGTCATTAAAATCTATTAAATTATATTCTTTTTTGTATCGCTTTAATTCATTACTAATAATACGTAATTTATCTAACTCTAAATCTTGAGTATGTTCTCGTTTATTATATTGTTGTTCAGGTGTTATGTTTCGTAATTGTGCTAATTGTATAATATGTAAATATTCACTATCAGAAGTAAATATACCATGATCTTCTTGGTGTTCTGCATAAGATACTGGAAATCCCAATTTTTTTCCAAGATCTTTATAGTGCCTTGCTTGCATAACTTGATCTTTTTTTAAACCAAGTTTTCTAAATGCCAATGAGTGTAATGTTCTAAAATATGGAAGATCATCTTCTGTAAGATTAAATTTTTTCATTGCCTCACCTCTGGCGTGATAAGCAGCTTTTTGCGTAAAAGCAAAGTAACCAATTTTATCAGGATCTGTTTCTTTTAAATAACTATCTACTTTTTTTAATAAAGTAGTTGTTTTACCCGTACCTGGTGGTCCTAATACTATTGTTTTCAAAATACGTCCTTTGGTTTAAGTTCTTTTTGAGTGTAATCATCTTTTTTCTTGTCAAATTGTTTTACTGTAAAAACAGAAATTCTTTCTTTTCCTACTCTTTTTTTATCATCACAACTACAATGATCTTTTAACATTTGTGCCGTACGCTGATAATTTATCTCCCATCTTTGTCTAATTAAAAATTTACTGTAAAACATACTAAAAACAAAATGGTGATATCCACCATTAGTCCATACTCCACCTTTTTTAAGATCATTTACATCAGAACCTATATGTCTGTTTAAACAAAATTCTTCTAAATGATTTCTTAATTGATCGGCAGTTGTTACGCCTTCAGGTGGTTCTACTGGTTCGTGATTCTTCATTAGTGGATTTATTATCATGTCCCAGTCTTTAGGTTTAACTGTAGGTGGTTTAAAGTCCAATTGTTCCATGCATGCTTCTTGAAATAAACTTTGTTGTTTTAAATATTTTACATTTTCTAAAAATAATCTTTCACCATCCACATTTAAATAATAATAAGGTTTTTCTAATTTTATTTTTTGTAAATCAGCTAATAAAGGAAAAACTAATTCTTCACCTATTCCATACTTTCTAGTTTTGCATAATTTTTTATCACATAAATTACACATAGGTGTATCATTACACTTGTATCCCCATTCTTTTTTGTCGTGTTGTTTTTTAATTATATCTATTTCTGATTCACTTAATGGAGATTGTGATGCAGATATATTAAACATAGTAAGTCTACTTTTCCATTCTGATGGCCATTTCTTTTTAGCATAAACTCCATAATGAAACATTGCATTGTTTCTACCACCTTCTGGTATTTTATTCATAGACATAAGTTCTATGCAAGGAGGCCCATCAGAAAATTCTGATTGGGGCCTCTGCACTTTTACGAGACCAACATCTAGTTGTTTTACATTATTATAGATCCCATAAAATTCTTCTAAACTTGCTGCACTTCCATCTTCTTTAAATGCATATCTTGTTGTATCATCCCCATTAAAATATGGTAAATTTAAAAAATTCCCTGTGTCGTCTTGTGATTTTAATCTAATTTGTTTTGGAAAGACTTCTGATCCGCCGTATCCTAGTAGTGTTTTTATTTCTGTAAGTTTGTCTCTCATTCTTTCTGCATTTACAGGTTTTTCTGAAAACAGAAACACATGAGCACCCCCGCTCTTTGACCTACATACTACCAGTGGTAATTTAAATTGTTTTATTTTTTCTATTAATTTTTTGTGATCAAATCCTGCATATGAATCTATATCTACACATCCCCACACGCATTCATTGTCATCATTAATTGGAATTATTCCTAAACTTTGTTTACCTTGTAAATGTTTTAACCAAAGTTCATCTGTAACTGGTTCTCTTACTACAAAAGATTGTCCCTTAACTTTTTCTCCATTGTTATTAGTAGGACCAACTTTAGTGCAACCATGGGCTCTTTCTAGACCCTTAAATATATTTTTAAATTTTTCTATCATAATATTGTCTTGGGCGTTTCCACTCTCGCTTCCACGCCCAATCCTAGGAACTAACTTTCGTTAGTGATTAATATGGGGAATCTGTTTTTGATTCATCAGATCCATGTTTAATTTGCACTTCTCCTTTGCCTAATCTTTCAGCAAAGCTTTTTGCAATATCATAAACACCTTTATCTGATACAGGACCAACTTTAGTCACTTCCCATCCAAACCATGTTCCTTTGTCATTAGACATTTGAACAGTCTTTAGATTATAAATGTGGCTGTAAGTTGGCGGTGTAAATAATCCATTTTTACCATTTAGTTTAATACCCATCATGATTGAATTCCATTTTCTACTAATTTTTAATTGAGTAGCTTTCATAGAAATCAAAGCAGTTGATGGATTATTACCTAAAAGAACTACAAAATGATTTGCAGTGTTTTCTAGATAATTACCATTTGGTAAACGATCTTTGAAAGATTTATCTCTAGTAGTTGTGCTTACAATATCACTATCTGCACTGTGAATTGCTACTGGAGAACCTTTCCCTTCACCTCTGTCTTGCCATTCTACGTATTTTCTTTCATAAAATACTGGCAAAACATTTATTCCTTTATTACCATCAAAAATTTCATTTGTGACAGTGTTGAGGATCATGCCTGGTTCTGCGCCCTCGACATATTTACCATCTCTTTTATTTACTTCAGGAGATAGTTGTCCTAAGACTTTCAAAAATGGTAACGCAAGATCTTCCTGCGTCATATTTTGAGAGCCAGCATTTGCATCAGCTTCAAAATTTACTGCCGCTAATGCACCTGCATTTGTTTTTGTTGTTACTTCGTTCATGTTTATTGTTTCCTTTTTATTGTTGTTTTATTTCCAACGAATACGTTGAAAAGTTCCGTTGGCATTTCTTTACCTGCCTCAATACGCTCACGGACTAACGCTTTAAGAGTCATGGGCTCAACCTTCAACTTTTGTGTTGGTTGGAACCCACGCTCTTGTGCAAGAACAGCATAATCAGCTGCCTTGTTATCTTCGTTACGACCAAAAGATACGGATATCTCGTTTTTGATTATATCTCCTAATCCATTATCACGAAGCCATTTGAATGCCGCTTCTTTATTAGCTATAGTTATGCTAGCACTATAATGCGGCTTAACATCTACCGAAGATCCATCCATAAGTTTAAGATGAGACAAACCCATCTCTGCCATCATGGTAGGAATAACTTCCCCCGATATATGCTCTAATTCTTTTTTAGTGTCTTTTACAGCCTCTTCTTCACTTTCAAGTCTTGACTGTATAGCTTGTAATCTTTCAACTTGATCAGCTAAAGATTGTATGTTGTCAGTTTTTTTAACGACCTCCTGTTGGTCTTTTTCGAAATCAATCATTAATGTCTCCTTTCTCGTATAAATTAATTGTAATAGGATAATATTTTCTTTCTTGTTTATCCCATTTTAATAGATTGTATTTTCCGTTTGTAATATCAGAAACAATAGAACATGCAACACCAATTATAGCAGGATCACCTGTTAATAATAAATAATCTCCTTCTTTAAATTCTTTTAAACTTTTTCTTAATTTAAAAATTAAAGGACCAGGAGAAAATATTATTTGTGAAAACTCTGGTAACAGAAATTTAAATCTTCCATAACTAGAAGCACCCATAATATTTATTTTTGGATTACCTGCTTGTGTACCTGGTATTTCTTGAATAACGTAAACAATTGGTTCTTTATTTAACTTATCATTTATTTCTTCATATTTCATATTTTATCTTTCCTGTCTTGACATATAGTTCATCATGCATTATATGTCAAGATAGAAAGTTATGAATTATAAATTTAAAACAAAACCATACAAGCATCAATTGACTGCTCTAGAAAAGTCATGGAATAAAGAAACTTTTGCTTATTTTATGGAAATGGGTACAGGTAAAACTAAAGTATTAATTGATAATGCTGCAATGCTATACGACAAAGGCAAAATCAATGGTGTTCTAATTGTGGCACCAAAAGGTGTTGTTAAAACTTGGTATGAACAAGAAATTCCTACACATTTACCAAATCATGTAGACAATGTGTCAGTATTATGGCAATCAAATATTACTAAAAGTCAATCTAAAAAATTAGGCACTTTATTTAAGACAGGAGAAGAACTTCACATTCTTGTTATGAATGTTGAAGCTTTTAGTACAACTAAAGGGACTGCTTTTGCTTCTAAATTTATATCTTCTCATAATACTTTAATGGCCATTGATGAAAGTACTACAATTAAAAATCCTAAAGCACAAAGAACTAAAAATATACTTAAATTATCAACTAGAACTAAATATAGAAGAATTATGACGGGTTCTCCTGTCACAAAAAACCCATTAGATTTATATAGTCAATGTGAATTTTTAAGTTCTTGGTTATTGGACTTTACTTCATATTATGCATTTAGAAATAGATATGCTGAAATGAAAACTATTAATGTTCGTGGACGTTCAATACAGGTTGTTGATAAATTTAAAAATCTTGGTGAGTTATCAGAACAATTAAAAGGATTTTCTTACAGAGTTCTAAAAGAAGATTGTTTAGATTTACCAGAAAAGAATTGGACTAAAAGACAAATTTCTTTGTCTCCAGATCAACATAAATTATATACTCAAATGAAAGAAACAGCATTAGCACACTTAAATGGTAAAGTAACATCTACTATGACTGTTTTAACTCAACTAATGAGATTACACCAAATCACGTGTGGTCATTTTACCGCTGATGATGGTACTACGCAGGAAATATCAAATAATAGAATTAATGAGTTAATGAACGTTTTAGAAGAATTAGAGGGAAAAGCAATTATATGGGCAAACTATCAACATGATATTAGAAATATTATTAAAGAAGTTGTTAAGGTCCATGGTCCAGGTTCCATTGTTGATTATTATGGGCTCACGCCTCAAGATGAAAGACAAGAAAATATAAAAAGATTTCAGAATAATGATAAATGTAGGTTTTTAGTAGGAACTCCACAAACAGGTGGCTACGGTATAACACTTACCGCAGCCAACACTGTAATCTATTACTCTAATGGCTATGATTTAGAGAAAAGACTCCAATCAGAAGATAGAGCGCATAGAATAGGTCAAAAGAAAAATGTCACGTACGTTGATATTATTGCAGAAGACACAGTTGATGAAAAAATTGTCAAAGCACTTCGCGATAAAGTCAATATTGCTTCTCAAGTACTAGGAGAAGACTTAAAAGCTTGGATATAGTCCAGTAAAACGTAGGACTATACGCGTAGCGCGCGCAAATTTTCAAATTGACTATTTTACCGATATTTTTTTCGGCTTTTTGTTTTCTGGCGGATCGTATTTCAAATCCACTTTCAACATTCCATCTTCTAATTTAGCTCCAGTACATTCAACGTACTCTGATAACTGAAGTTGTTTTTTAAACGCACGTTTAGCTATACCTCTATGAACAAAGTCTTCCTTTTCTTCAGAAGATTTTCCTTCGATAGATAATACTCCATCTTGGACCTGAACATCAATGTCTGATTTTTTGTAACCAGCCACTGCCATTTCTAAGATGTATTTATCTTCACCTGCTTTCTTTATGTTATAATGTGGAAAGCCTGCATTTATAGTGGGTAGTCGATGAAATCTGTGAAAGAAATCTTCGAAACCAATTGCGTTGTTTAGGAAATTATTTAAGTTTATTAGATCAGTCATAGTAACCTCCTTGTTTAGACAGTTAATAATTAAGAGCCTTCCTAAAGCACTCTTAAGACTTATATATACTATTTTATAGTGATTACAACCCTTATCCTACGACTTGGCCATCTTTCCATTTCATTTCTGGAAGGCCATTTTCGTAGCTTTTACCGTCGTAAGTAAGTACTTGTTTTCTGTTAGCACCTTTTTCATTGTAGGATACGTGGACCCATCCGCCGGCCGGATCGTCTTTTTTGTAGAACTCGAGGATCAATTGATCGAAGTCACAGTTTGCTTGTATCCAATAAGCTGTTTTAATATTTGGTACACCTGCTATTTCGAAATCAACCGCCTGGCCTTTTGCATGCTGGCTGGTTTTTTTGCTGCCGATCGCTTCACAAAGCGCTTCGGAGCGGTAGCCAGAGGTAATAGTAATGGGTTTATCAAAGTGCGCACGAACTGGTTCTAGTATTTCATAGCACACGTTTTCTAAGTTTTTAATATCACCTGCTCCTGGTGAGTTGTCAATACCCTTACGAGTTGCCGTCATACTCTTGGTCATCTCTTCGAGTTTAAAATGTTTTGATAGTTGCATAATCTCCTACCTTTATTTAGTTAATAAAGTGAATATAACATATGCCATACCTGTAATCAAGGCTCCTACAGATACTAATAGAATGCTCTCTATTCTGTTGATTTGGTGTTCTAATTTATGAATTTTATCGTAAGTTTGTTTCTGCATAATCCTACATAGTTTTTCATGAGATTCAATTTTTTGTAATGCGTTTTGTTTTGCCATGATTATTCTAGTATTAAAGCCTTAATAGACTTTTCCCCCATATAAATTTCAGTTTTAGCTTTACCTTTATAGCATTTATAAGAGACAGTTTCACTATATTGTCTCTCCGCTTCACGTTTCCCGCGAAGGCACATTCCCATTGAGGGTTGAATACGGTGTTCTTTAATTTCTCCATTTACGAACATCAGTAGGGCAAAAACTTGTTCTATCAAAATTTCTCCTTGTTTCCGTTTTTATAATGGATTTCTCTATTAGAGTCCTTTAGCTCTTCGATATCTTCTAACACTTTATCCATTTGTTTTCTTAAAAATTCTATGTTGACTTTGTTTAAAGCCATGGAGTCTATATGTTTGTTTAACTTCTCGGTGGTCTTGTATAAATCCTCGATCATCATAAATTGTTCTGAGTCAGCCGGCAAACTTCCAAGCTGGCCCCGAGGCCATTTTATTCTGAACTCTGTATTCTCAGTCAAATCTTTTGACATTAGTTCTACTGTTGTTTGAATTTTGTTTTGGGTTTCAATAATACCGAAGTAAGCCCACGTTCCGATCGCGACCATACAAATCAACGAGGCAACCGTTTTCATCGGCATTTGCACAGCGACTTCTTCTCCAATATTGAGTGGTTGTTTAGCCATTAGGTTCTCCTAGCAATAACTTGCTCGCTTGGTGATAATAGAGCAGCCTCTGTCTGTGTCAAGCCTGTTTGTTGGTTAATTTGTGGCATACTTGCTACTAATTTTTGATCTGGCATAGGTGTTAATGGTAAAGGTGGTGCTTTACTAGTAGGTTCAAAACCTTCTGGCAGTTTCATTGGTTTATCACTTCGTAACCAATCTTTTGGTTTTATTCTCCATGGCATATTAAGAGGCGTGTCATTCATAATTTCTTGAAGATCTTTTATTGTATCTTTAGTGTAGTCATCTAATGTAGGAGCTATACCATATTTTTCTGCTGTGTATTCAAAACCTTCTTCAACAGGTTTAGTTATTCCCATTGAGTACCATTCATTATCCATGATCTTATCAAATAATTTTTTCTTACCTCTTCTTTTAAATGCGTCTCTAATTTCATCTTCAGGTATACCTAAAAATAAAGCTGCATCGATTGTTCTTCTCATAGAATTAAACATTTCATATCTTTTTTCATTAGCGTTAATCATTTGTTCAATTAATTTATTACCAGGTACAGGATCTCCCGTTCTTGTTTTTTCATACATAATATTTCTTTGATCACGTTCTCTGTTTAAGAATTCATTTATCTTAAAGTTTAAAGATCTTTCAATATCCATTGGTGCTACTCTGAAACCAAGTAGACCTAGTAATTCATCAGGTAATTCGTACTCTACACCATCAATAGTTTGTCCTGAAAGGGATGCTATAACTCTTTTTATTTGAAGAGCTGATCCAACAGAAAAGTTTTCAGCTAAATGCTGCATTGTTTTAACAACTTTATCTCCTGGGTCATCTTCTGGATTCCAAACTCTTGTTCCATTTCTATCTTCTCCACCTCTAGCAAAAATATCTAACCATGCTCCTGTCCAGATAGCTTCTCCTATAAAAGGTTCCATTATTCTAGCAGTAGCTCTACCCATACCTTCAGCAAGTAAAGGTATCATAGCTTTGTCTGGATTCATTTCTATTGTTGTAAATATTTCTTGAACAGGTCCTATAAGAGTTTCATAAAAGAAACCCCTACTAAAATCTATATATTTGTATTCTCCATTTTCATAGATAGGTAGAATAGTACTTCTTTGAGAGAAGGATGGTAAGAATTCTCTTAATGCATCTAGTTTCTTTTCTGTAAATCCATACGCCTGCATGAATCCCCACACCGCTAATGGTGGTATAGTTGTTAATGTAGTAGCCATACCAACAGCTCTTTGAAGACCCATCGTTCTAAAGATAGGATCATTTATTTCATTAAATGCAGTTCTTACTGCATTTGGAAACGTTCTTATGTGTTCTGAAGTCCAGCCTACGAAATTTCCTAAAGGTGATTTCCTTGCTCCTTTTACAAAAGGAGGTACGTAATTATAGTTAGGAAGCATGTCTCTAACTTTTTTAGTAGCCATCTGTAGTATTTCAATTGAATCTAAATTTCCACCAGGAACATCTTTTAATTTTATAAGTCCTTTTTCTAATGCTTTTTCATATGCTTTTCTAATTCTGTAAGATTCACCAAAGAAATTAAATATTTTCCAAGCATCATCTTCAGCTACATATAATTCCTGCGCACCTTTTAAAAAATTCTGTGTCTTTTTTCCTAGTCTTTTATAAACTCTTTGTAAGAAACCTGTCTTAGCTGTATCTGCAATCAATAATTCTACTTCTCTAGCTCTTGCACTAGAGTTAACCATACCTTCTTCTAATAAAAATCTATATAAACTTTGTCCACCCTCTTCTATAAATTCTTTTGCACCAACTACTTTGGTTGGATTTGTAATACTACTGTCCACTAATTTACTTTGGTCCATAGTGTTAGCTCCAGGTCGAGAATAAACTTGAGGTTTATTTATACCAGTGTTAGGTCCTTTAATTATATAACCAGGTCTATTCTTTGCAAAAAGTTGTGACTGCGTAGTTCTCCAAGCTGTTCTTACAGATTTGGCTAGCTCTTTTGGAGGAATAGCAATGTTGCCTAAATAAATTGTAGTAACAGCACCTGATGAAAAGTTTCTAGCATGAGTAAAAGGACCACCAACTGTTTTACCAGCTTGTACTAAACCTTTTGGTATTAATATACCCCATTGATATAAAGCAGACTTGGTTATAGGACTTAATGCATCCTTAGATCCATTGATTAATCCTTGTGCAATATCTTCAGTGGTAAACATACCATTTATAGGGGGAGTATATGCTTCTTTACCTAATCCACTAGGTACATTTAAACCTTCAGCTGCATCTATAACTTTTCTATTAGGAAAAGCTCTTACAGCTTCATCATATGAATCATAAACAATTCCTCTTTCGCCTTTAGCAATTTTTTCTTTAGATATTTTTTTAATTAAATTATAAAAAGTATCTCTTGCGGTTACTTCTGCAAGGTCATGAGTTACATTTGCTATTATACTTTCAGCATTTTGATAGTTACCAAATAATCTTTTAAATGCAGCAAGATCCTTTTCAGTTTTAATTAAACCACCTGTTTTATCTGCTTTGAATACACCATCAGTTATATTTTCAGCTATATTTTTTCTCGCTACTGCTTTTTCATTTAAAGGATCAATTTTTCTAGTGCCAAATTTAAACACTGGCATTCTTGTAACTTCATCTAGACGAACGTTTTTAATAATATCATTAACAGTTAATAAAGCATCTTCTTTAGATAAAGTTTTTCCATTCTCTTTTGCAGCTCTAATAAATATTTGAGCTACTTCATTTTTAATACTAGCAGATGGACTATAACCATCGATAGGTCTAACAGATCCATCTTTAAATATTTTAAACTCTGTGCTTAAACTATTTTTAATTCTATCATTCATTAACGTAATAAATTCATTCTTAGCTACGTTTACATTTTTACCTTTGTATATAATGTTCATAAAATCAGCCCATGTTTGTTGAACATTAAAAAATTCATCCATTAAAGCTACAGCATCGTCGTTTGCTATCTTAAGATCCTTGGTCATAGTTTTCATAAACTCATTAATAACTCTTGTGCTATAACCTTGAGGAATTATTTTACCTTTGCTTACAGAAAACTTTCCTCTGTTAATAAATTTAACAAGAGATTCAGCAAGAGCATCTGTAAGACCTGAAGCTCTCGATGCAGGTAATGCTTTCTTTTCAATAGTGTGTATAATTCTGTCAAATCTTTTTAAATAATCTTCTGCTATTTTTCTACCAGCATCCTTAGCTCCCTCCATTTTTTGAATAGCTTTAAATTGTTCAGCTTCAAATGGTCCTCTAGCTCTGAAAGGTTTACTAATCCATTTTTCAACAGCTTGTTCAAACTTAGAATTACTATAAGCAAGGTCTTTGCTTTTCTTCATAATTAATTTTCCAATTTTACCACCACCTACTATGATTGGAACAATAGGTACTGCTAGTTCACCACCTAATTTTAATTTATTATATAATTGTCTCATGGCATCGTCTTTAGCATCCTTACCTCTTTCTCTATCCATCGCTGTCCATTCACCTTCGTTAAAAACTAGTTCTCCTAGAGTACCTACATCTTCTGCTTTATAAATAACAGCGGCTGTTCCAAAACCACCACCAATAGATGTTGCTAAAAATTTTTGTGTACCAGATAATTCATTTAATTTTTTTACTTCCTTAGCTGCTTTGTACAGGTTCGTGTTCCCTGTTGCTTTAATATATTTTCCTTTTTTATAAGCCTGTACAGCCTTGTTAAATATATTTGTTATTTTTTCAGTAATTTTTATGGCACCTGCACCAGCAGTTTTCCAACCACCATACATTTGAACAGCAAGTTCAGTTAATCTACCAATAGCACGTTCTCTAGCTATCTCTTCAGAGTGCTTTCCTATTTGTCCAATGTAACTGTTCTCAAATATCTCATTAAATTTTGCTAGATTACTTTCATCTATAGGTACATCATCTTCGGCAAAAGCATCTTTGACCATGGCACCAAACTGAATGAAACCTGCACCAGTTTTTATAGTACCAGAGATAAGTGAAGCCGCAATGGCTTGACCAATACCAACATCATTAACATTTGGATCATCAAAAATACTTGGCTTATCTTCTACTTCTTCTTTTTCTTCTTTATCACCTTGTGATTCAGCTAATGTATATGCCTGAGCTTCTCCTGAAAATTCTTCTTTTACAGCAGAACCAAAGTCACTAAATGACTCCTTCATAGCTTTAAGCTTCTCAGTCGGAGTATCAAACATCGGGTGGTCTGGATCTTCTTCTTTCTTTGCTTCTAAATATTTTTTACCACCATATTTTTTATAGTAGTTTACTTCTTTTAAAGCGTCTTTTACACCTTCAAAAACTTCTGAAACAATTCCTTTTCTTTCTTTTGCTTTTTCTAGTTTCTCTGCTTTTTCGTTTTGCTCTTCAACAACTTTATCAAATTCCTCTTGCTCAGATAAAACTTTTTTAACTTTATTCTTTTCTTTTTCTTTTTCCTCATCAATTAACGTTTGAGGATCAAATACAAATTTTTGCACCATTGCGCCCTCCTTAATCGAAGATTACTTTCACAAATCTTGGTGCGTCGCCTTGTTTACTTACGTTTTTGAAAAGTTCTCCTGTTTGTGGCTCAAAATAAATTTGTCCTGGTGAATAAGTTTTAGCAAAATTTGCATCTAAAACTATTTCAATAACATTACCCTCATCATCTTTTTTAGTACCTGCTATATGATTTGGTTTAATATAAGTTTTTGTTCTGTTTAAATCTTTTTGAATATCTTCAGGATATGCATCCGTTTCTATTTTATATATGTGTTGAGCAACAGATTTAATCATTCCTGCAGGAACTTCTTGGTCTCTTGCAATCATTAATTCAATTTCTCTGATTCTAGTAGCTTCAGCTTCACCTGGCATATCTTGTACACCATATATTTTTTTCTTTA
>VTLG01012511.1_pt1 | contig 13891 bp, 17 predicted proteins | sample 4694571 | NCBI WGS metagenome assembly VTLG01 (sample SAMN12604809, study PRJNA352737) | marine metagenome | biome: ENVO:00000447; feature: ENVO:00000209|ENVO:00000569|ENVO:01000036; material: ENVO:00002151; isolation source: viral sequences binned using virsorter ...
AACAAAAATTTAATGATGCAAACGAGAAAGCACTTGGATTTTCTGGCGGTAGAGGAAATGAAATCTCACACGCAAGGGATTGGAACAATGACTATGAGTTGGATTTAATTGGTCGTGAGTATTGTCGAGATAGACAAATACCAGTTTCCGAAAGTGAGTTTAATACTTTTGTAATCTGGCAACAGGCTAAAGGTCAATTGATCATGGCACATTATAAATGGATTAAATCAGTTTTAGAACAAACTAAATTCATTAAAGATGTAATCAAGGGTTATAAATATCTTGATGAGGCAATCGAGTTCGCAACTGAAAGCGGATTGGAAATGAATGAGGCTGAGATAATTAGATGCAATAGTTCTGGTCTAATGATTTACAATCCTAAAAATGCGGCTGAGATGTTAAAGTCAATGAAGAATAAAACTCAAACAAGAAAGGATAAAATACTAGCAAGACTAAAATACGAAGAACAAGCCCAGAATTAAGGGTTGACATATCTGGGATTATTATTGTATAATCCCAGATAACAGAAAGGACGAACAATGAAAGACAAACAACAATTTGACATAGATGTTTATTTCACAATTAAATACTATGCTCACAAACACGATAAAACAATCACAAGACGAGGTAAATGGGATAGCCAATGTAAGACTTGGAATAGTAAAAAAGGTATTCCTTGTATGACATATTTTGATGTGGACGCAAATGGCTACCGAACTGCAACTGGACAATATGAGGTATTAGAACAATGAAATATTGCCAAGGACCATTGTGTCATACCTACGAAACTAAGGACCGCTTACGCGGTCCTAAAGGCAATAAGACTTATCAGACTAGACGACGTTCATCATTCTATTATCTAGGTGGCAATGCATGTGGTACTAGATGTGAGCATGATTGGTTTGATAAGTTTGGTCAACGAGCCGTTGATCACTTCGGTCGTATTCATGCGCCAATTAAAATGACGATAGATAATGCCTGGGTAAAAGACACAGACTATAACACTAGAACAAATGAGTTTGATATCTATTATTTTAGAAATAAAATAACTGATGAACGCAGACCATTAACCAGAGAACAATACAACAATACGAATTTAGTTCGTCCATAACTAATGGTCGACGCGCCTTCGGCGCGTCGGCTCCCCTTGACATCACTTATAAGATTTAATAGGATAACAATTATGACAGATAAAATCAAAACAACTAACCCATACTCTGGACAATCAGAGATGTTAACACCAGAAGAACACAAGTTATACATTGAGATCAAACAAGCAGAGATTGATGAGAAGTATGATGCAATGCAAAAAGGATTGAGGAAGTTTAGTAGAATGAATGCATCAGCATACATGACATTGTTAGATTAAAAGTATCCGCGTCGCGCGCTTCGCGCGCTCCGCGGGGGTCTCCCTTTTCAATAGTGGGGGAACCAATTCCAACCAGTAATTTGAATCACCTATTATCTTTTAATACTTAAATAAAAAGGGGTCCCAATAGTTTGACCTTTATTGCTTGATTTCCATGGTTTTAGCCGTTAAATTCATTATGGGTCCCATAAATGCATATAAACTTAGAAAAAATAAAAAAATTACCCCCGGACGTCAAAAAAGACTTCTATAAGATGTATCTGAAGTATACGGAGAAGAAACATGAAGCCAAGGTCCGTGATGATTTTTTAAGCTTCGTGAAGCATATGTGGCCTGACTTTATTCAGGGGTCCCATCATAAAATTGTAGCAGATAAATTTAATGATATGGCAACGGGTAAAAGTAAAAGAATCATTATTAATATGCCTCCTAGGCATACAAAATCTGAATTTGCCTCATCTCTACTACCGGCATGGATGATTGGCAGAAACCCAAAATTAAAAATTATTCAAACCACTCACACAGGAGAACTTGCTATTCGTTTTGGCAGAAAAGCTAAAACGTTAATTGATTCTCCAGAATACCAGCAGATTTTTAAAACACGACTGAGAGAAGATTCTCAAGCGGCAGGACGTTGGGAAACAGCGCAAGGTGGCGAATACTTCGCCGCTGGTGTTGGTGGAGCAATCACGGGCCGTGGTGCGGATTTATTGATCATTGATGATCCACACTCGGAACAAGACGCTTTGAACTTAACGGCATTAGAGCGAGCTTATGAATGGTACACTTCAGGACCCAGACAACGTTTACAACCCGGCGGACAAATCATCTGTGTTATGACCAGATGGAACGTAAAAGATTTGACAGGCATGTTGATGCAGGCTCAGAAAGAAGCAAAAGCCGATCAGTGGGAACTCATCGAGTTTCCGGCAATCATGCCGAGTGGTAAACCAGTATGGCCGGAATACTGGAAGCTGGGGGAATTACAAACTGTAAAGGCCTCATTATCACTTGGTAAATGGAATGCTCAGTGGATGCAAAATCCAACTTCAGAAGAAGGAGCCATTATCAAACGAGAATGGTGGAAGAAGTGGAAGCATGACTGGATGCCAAAGTTGGATCATGTCATACAATCGTATGATACCGCGTTTATGAAAACGGAGACGGCGGATTATTCTGCCATCACCACATGGGGCGTGTTCCGTGAAACGGAAGACAAGCCTCCTAATATGATACTCGTGGATGCGATTAAAGGAAGATACGAGTTTCCTGAACTCAGAAGAAAAGCGTTAGAGCAATATAAATACTGGCAACCGGAGACGGTTCTGGTCGAAGCCAAAGCCTCAGGACTGCCCCTGACTTACGAACTACGGAACATGGGCATCCCCGTTATTAACTTTACACCCTCAAAAGGAAATGATAAGCATACAAGAGTAAACTCGGTAGCCCCTTTATTTGAAAGCGGCACCATATGGGCGCCCACTCACAAAGAGTTTGCACAGGAAGTCATCGAGGAATGTGCAGCATTCCCCTATGGCGATCATGACGACTTAGTCGACTCAATGACCCAAGCTGTCATGCGATTCAGACAGGGCGGTTTAATTCCGCATCCTGAAGATTACAAAGATGAAAAAATTATAAGAAGTAAAAGGGTTTATTATTAATGTTGTGGCTAGCAAAATTTTTTACAAAAGGAAAAACGGTTAAAGACGCGATTAAGTACTTTCATACGATCAATGGTCGTATGCCCAATAATCTAGAGACTATCAAAATTAAAAACGCTTTCATGGAACAGACTCGTGGATCGAACGTGATTGATATAACCTCTAGACTTAAGGACGACTGGTGGAAAACAAGACCTGGATTTAAACGTCAGCATCCTGAAGTAGCGAAAAAAACGGACGAAAGTCCTCTTAGTGCTCTTTTAAAAAGACAAGGAAAAGAACTAGAAGGCATTGATCAAGGCCAAGGAATGGGTTTTTACCGTGAAATGGGAGATATGATGAAGAAGCATGAATTAGAAGAATTGGAACTTAAATATGATGAGATGTTCAATAAAATTTTAGAAAAAGCAAAACGAATTGAATCCGATCCTTTACCTCTTCTTGAAGCAGAGTTGGGAAAAAAACTTACCGGTGAAGAAACAACAACTCAGTTATTAGAATTTTTTAAAAATAGACCGAAGAAAGCATCCGGCGGCATCGCGCGCGTGGGGATGGTCGCGGGTGGACCTATACAAAAAGGCGCAGCATGGGTGATTAAAAATCTTAAAAAATCCCGTAAAGAAGTTATCGAAGGTAAAGGAACCTTTTCAAAATTGAATTCAATGCAACAAGAACAATTGAAATGGGAACTTAGCGCTTTGATTAAACAATTAGAGCAAGGAGGAAAGATTCCTGATGATATGATTCAAACCATGAGGCAAGATAAAAGATTTAAAGACCTTGTTAAGACACCAAGTACGGATCCTGAATTAAGAGAACTTGAAGAAGTATTACTCGATACGTCTTCTGGAAAAAATCTTGAACAAAAACAAATTTTAGAAGAATTTGATGTTACAGGTAAAAAGGGACATGCCTCAGGCGGCATCGCAGGAGAACTGCATTTAAACAGACCGGGGTATAAAGTTGGTAAAATAGTAGAAGGTATTGAGTGGTTAACAAAACTATTAAAAGGCGGAAAAAAGCAAGACCTTACAGGAGTTACAGGTTTATATAAACATATTGATATGAAAAAATTGATGGCAGGAAAAGATCCAATTACAGTTTATAGTGGAAGTATGAAGAGACCTAGCAATACCTGGCAAAGTTTTAAAGAAACCGCCAAAGACCTTGGCACAACGCCAGAAATAATAGCCAAAGATAATTTTAAAGATCAATGGTTTACTCCTTTTAAGAGTTATGCGGATTCGTTTTCCTCACCTAAGTATTTAGAATCAAAATTGAGAACTGTGGATTTAACTCCAAAAGAAATAGCGATCGCAAAGCGATACGTGGAAAAGATTAATAAAAAACACTACTTGGCTTCTATGAGAAAGAAATTAAAAATTGATAAAGGTCCAAAACATCGTGTTACGACGGATGATAACCTAGTGCTTATTCCTAGATACAAATTAAAAGAACTTGAAAAATCAGGTAGAATGAAAACAGACTACATGATTCTAGAAAAACTTAAAAAGAAAATGGGTTTAGCTGAAGGCGGCTTGGCACACGTTTTAGGAGTTTAATGGACATACTACAGTACATTAACAAGATGAACCGTTTGTACGGCAACGATACACAGGTGGCTAGCAGCGATCCTCTCGGTTTTCCAGAACACATGATCCATCAGTATGAAGGTGGACAACTAACACCTGAAGAATTTTACCAGCATCAAAGCATTCCTCAATCCGAGCGACCGTTAACGGGAGCCGAAGGCGGCAGAGTCTACAACACCAGAAAATATCTACAAGGCGGAAGAGTAGGATTAAAACCCGGCGGCCTCGTAGAACCAGGTGTCATGAATTATGCTGTTAAAGAACCAATAACACATAAAAAATTTGAAGAACTTTATTCTAAATTTAAAAACAACCCCGATTACTTGGGGACTGATAAAGAATTTGCAAAAATATTAAATAAAAAATATAAACCAAAAGTAAGTGATAAATATACTTCACAAATAGTATCACATACTCGAAACCAACTTAATATCAAAGGCATTGAAAAACATAGTGGTGCTCCTGGTAATATAAAAAAGAAACTAGATAAAGCTGCTAAACTTGAAACATTAATTGCTAATGCTAATGCACAAGATAAATTTATTACGAAAAAATTTATCGCTGAAAAAGCTGGAATTGAATCAGGTTTTGATACTTATGCAAATATCTTTAAAACTTTAGATGGTCCTACTGAAAAAGTTGATAACATATTAAGAGATCTGTTGATGGATGATAAACCTTTAGATGATAGGTTGGTAGAAGTTATTAAAAAAAGAGTAGGTCTTAAACAGACTAAGGATGTAACAAAACATTTGAGATTAACACCCACCTTTAAAACAATAGGACCTGTAGGAGGAGATCTTTTAATCAAGGCTACTAACATGTCTAATTACGAAGGTTTAAATTTATCTCAACAACTTGAAAAAGCTTTAGATGTACAATTAGGACAACCCACTTACACTGGGGTAAAAGGACTTAAAATGCGTTTTGTTAGTCCAGCCAACGCAACAATGAACTATGCAAAAGAAAGCTGGAATAGAAGTAAAGGTAAAGGCGTTATACAATTTTTTGATTCAAAAGGTAAACCCATAGTATGGGAACATGGTTTAAAATTACCAATAAACGATGTTTCTTTTAAATATAAGAATAAACTGCATAAATATAAGGACCTTCACAACTCTACCTATATGAAACAATATTTTCCAGAACTTCAAGAAAAAATTATTGCTGCAAATAAATTTAAAGCATCAAAAGTGGACAATCCTTTTAAACCAGGAGAAAAAATTTCAGTCAGAAAGTTAGTTAAAAAGATTCAAGTTGACGGATATCAGTGGCAACCTAGAACATCTACAGTGGATATTCTTCATGGCTCTAAAGGAGTTGCAGATGAACCTTTTACTAATTTAAGGTATAATACAAAAGATATTAATCAAGCAGAATTAGGTTTATCAAAAAGTCTTAAAGCCGGAAACATTACCCAAGCACAATACAATCAAAGTTTTAAAAAGTTAAATAAATCTTTTAAAGGTTTAACAGGTGGTGATTATGAAAAAGCCATTGTAGATAGAATTACAACACAGGCAGAAAAAATTAAACAAGGTAAATTTTATAACTATAACGTATTAATAGATAATCTAAGCGATTTCTGTACTAAAGGAAAACAAAAAGTAGCTTTAGGCGGTCGAATTGGTTTTTCTGGAACCTGTACTCCTGAAGAAATTCTTGAAAACATGAAAAAGGATCAACAGCTGTTAATAGAATATAAACAAGGCTCAAAAAATATAAGCAGCGCAGAAGCAGCAAAAATAGCTCAGAAATTTACAAATGCTTCGGGTAAAATTTTAAAACTAGGAGCAAGAGGAGCGAGATTCATGTTTGGCCCTGCCCTGTTATGGGGTGAGCCTTTATTTGAAGGAGCATTCGTTGCTCATGACATGATGGGCAATAAAACTCCGTTTAAGGAAGCAGTATCTAAAACTTATTTCTCCAAGCCTCTTCGAGCTATGGGTTTAATGAAAGAACCGGAAGAATATGAAGCGGAAGCGCTTTATTTAAAAAAAGACGGCACAGGAGTTATTCCAGGAGTTAAAGCTTATACGGATGCAAGAAATAAATTGATGAGAATAAATGATTTGAGAAGTAAAATTAGTAACATGGAGGAAGAAGTTGAATCAGGTGTTACATTAGGTGCAGCCGATGCACTTGAATCATTGCAAAAACAATTATTCAAAGAAATGTCTGACATTCGATATAATGAGAAAAGCTTACACAACATCATGAAGAAAAATGAACAGCAGTATAATATTGCTGTGGAACGACAACGTGCAGAAAGATTTGAAGGGGTGGATCCTTATGAAGCGCAAAAATTTGATCCAACATTAATAGGAACAGGTAGAGATAAAAGAGCCGAAGAAATGGCTAAAGTGAATATAGGACGTGATCAAGACATATATGGTCGTGGCCCTGTAGATCAAGAGACCTATAATCTTTGGAGTGAGGTAGCTTCTGTACCGGGCGAATATCAAGCACAAGCTAAAAATCTTGTAAAAATGGTTGATCAATTAGGTGGTCCAGGTTTTGCACCTTATAAAAAAATATTAGCAACAGGTGTTACAGGACCCGCAAACAGATACACTTTAGGTCAAGTAACGACTCCAGCAGATAGATATCATTGGGATAAAATTGGTAAATTAGCGGAGCTAGGTGGATTCAGTTATGAAAAAGCTTTCGGTGGCCGTGTCCCTTTTAAAACAGGTGGAATGTCGCGTAGACGTTTTTTAGAAGTTATTGGAGCATTAGTGGGCGGAACAGCTGCTTTTAAAACAGGACTATTAAAAATTATAAAAGGTTCTACAGGAAAAACAGCACTCAAAGCTGGAGATAAAATTATTCAAGGCACTCCAGGCATGCCCGAATGGTTTCCAGCGTTAGTAAATAGAATCGTGAAGGAAGGCGATGATGTCACTGCAAAATTAGCAACAACGGAACGAGAAATTGTTCATAGTAAAAAAATTTCTGAAGGAGAAGAAGTTACTGTCTACCAGGACATGAATACAGGAAATGTTAGAGTCGAATATAATTCTCCCGACATTATGGGTGAAGGTGCGGTTGGTCCAGTTCAATTAGAATACAGAGCGGGTGAAGTTATCGACTCAGGTAAAATGAAAGGTCAAAAAACAAAGCCAGAATTTGAAGCGGCAGAAGCAGAACCTGTTGGACATACACATGGTCCTGATGATTATTCAATTGAATGGGATGGAGAAAATATTGTAGGTCGAGTTGAAGACTTAATGTCAGATACGAGTAACCTTAAGCAGTTTGCAACAAAGAAAAAACCGACAATAAAAGAAATTGTAGAAAGTAGCAAGAAAAAGAAATCGGTTCAAAAAGTGCATGAAAATGAATCGGATTATATAGTAAGTAAACAGGGAGAAGCCGAATGGGACGATTATCTTCCAGACATAGATGATATAGAATGACCTTAAGCAGATCAAGTTTCAGTCAATTAACAAGTACGGTGCCTCCAAAAAGTGGACCGGTACCACAAGGCTTGAATATTAAATATAATACTGTTAAGACAGTTAAGACGGAGAAAATTAATGGCAACAGACAAAGCATTACCAAACGTACAGCAAACTATAAAATTACCTAGTCCTAAAGACGTTCAACTTGAGCAGCAACAACAGACTGCTCAACAAATGACGGAACCAGTGGACATTCAAAAGAATGAAGACGGTAGTGTAGATATTAATTTTGATCCAAATGCCGTAAATCCTGGCGATGACAAAGGACACTTTTCTAATTTAGCAGAATTACTTCCCGATGATGTTTTAGATCCATTAGGCCATAAACTTTATAATGATTATCAAGATTATAAAACTTCAAGAAAAGATTGGGAAAGAGCTTACGTAACAGGATTAGATCTTTTAGGATTTAAATATGATGATCGAAGCGAACCGTTTAAAGGAGCGTCCGGTGCCACACACCCCGTGCTCGCGGAAGCGGTAACTCAATTTCAATCACTTGCTTATAAAGAATTATTACCTTCAGGCGGACCCGTAAGAGCTCAAATTATTGGAATGCCAAATGCACAAAAAGAACAACAAGCTAATCGTGTTAAAGATTATATGAACTGGCAGATTATGGATCAGATGAAAGAATATGAATCTGAATTTGATCAAATGCTTTTTTATTTACCTTTGTCAGGCTCGGCTTTTAAAAAAGTTTATTATGATGACATTATGCAAAGAGCCGTATCCAAGTTTGTTCCTGCAGATGATCTAGTTGTGCCCTACACAGCAACATCATTAGAAGATTGTGAGTCCGTGATTCATATTATTCGAATGTCAGAAAACGAATTAAGAAAAAAACAGGTCGGCGGATTTTATCGAGATATTGAATTAACTCCAACTCATTTAATTGAATCTGAACTTCAGGAAAAAGAAAGAAAACTGGAAGGAACAACACGAGGTAGGGATGATCGTGTGTTTACGATTTTAGAATGTCACGTAAACGTTGATTTAGAAGGTTTTGAAGATATTGATATAACAGATGGAGAACCTACAGGAATCAAATTACCTTATATTGTTACTTTAGAAGAAGGCACTAGAAAAGTTTTATCGGTAAGACGAAACTATGATGTTAAAGATCTTTTAAAGAAAAGAATTGACTACTTTATTCATTTTAAATTTTTACCAGGTCTAGGTTTTTATGGCTTTGGTCTTATTCACATGATCGGTGGTTTGTCTAGAACTGCAACAGCTGCATTAAGACAATTACTCGATGCAGGAACATTATCCAATTTACCTGCAGGATTTAAAATGCGTGGAATTAAAATGAGAGATGAAGCACAGGCTATTCAACCTGGAGAATTTAGAGATGTAGATGCGCCAGGTGGAAATTTGAAAGATGCCTTCATGATGCTTCCATTTAAAGAACCTTCTCAAACCTTATTACAACTTATGGGAGTCGTGGTACAAGCAGGACAACGATTCGCATCTATTGCGGACCTGCAAGTGGGCGAAGGGAATCAACAAGCAGCTGTGGGCACGACTGTAGCCTTGTTAGAAAGAGGTTCACGAACCATGTCAGCCATACATAAAAGATTGTATGCATCCATGAAAAAAGAATTTAATTTACTTTCAAGAGTATTCAAACTTTATCTACCACCCGTATATCCATACGATGTTGTTGGAGGCCAAAAGCAAATTATGCAAGCGGACTTTGATGACAGAGTAGATATTCTGCCAGTTGCGGATCCGAATATCTTTAGTCAGACTCAACGAATCTCCCTCGCACAAACGGAACTGCAATTGGCGGCCTCAAATCCAAAAATGCACAATCAGTATGAAGTGTATCGAAACATGTATGAGGCTTTAGGAGTCAAAGATATTGATTTAATATTAAAACCAAAACCACGAATGGTTCCAAAGGATCCAGCATTAGAACATATTGATGCTTTAGGAGGAATGCCTTTCAGAGCGTTTCCAGGACAGGATCACAGAGCACATATTACAGCGCACTTAAATTTTATGGCGACTAATTTGGCTCGAAGTGCACCGATGATGACTGCAGCTGTGGAGAAAAATTGCCTAGAACATATTTCTTTAATGGCTCAAGAACAAATTGAATTAGAATTTAGAGAAGAAATGCAACAAATGCAGCAAATGCAGATGCAAGCACAACAAAATCCGCAAATGATGCAACAAAATCCGCAAATGCAACAACAAATGCAGCAAATACAGCAAAAAATTGAAGCCAGAAAAGCGGTTTTAGTTGCTGAAATGATGGAAGACTTCATGAAGGAAGAAAAAGCAGTGACTTCTCAGTTCGATCATGATCCAATTGCGAAATTAAGAGCTAGAGAGCTTGATATTAGAGCCCTTGACAATGAAGCAAAAAGAAAAGAAGCTCAGGAAAGACTTAATATTGATAATATGAAGGCTTTAATGAATCAAGACATTCAAGAAACGAAAATTGATCAAAATGAAGAACTTGCTGAACTTAGAGCAGATACTTCAATAGAAAAACAAGAAATGGCGAATGAAAATCGTCTTAAACTTGCAAAAATGAAACCAAAAACAAATGGAAGGAGCACTTAATGACAAAAGGACTAGGATATGCACCATTGGGTAAATCAAAAATGGTTACTACACCGGATGCAAATCGAAATAACAAACCTGTTGTAGTTAGCAAGGATAAAAAAGATACAAATCCTGTTAAAGGCACAAGAGCCGCTAGACCACAAAAAGACGTAACTTGGACATAATATGGCTTGGTTTGGATTAGCAAAAATAGCTTTACAAGCGGGAAGTAAGCTTTATACAAATAGACAAAGAACTAAAATGGCTATGTCTGATGCACGATTGATGCATGCAGAGCGTATGGCCCGAGGTGAGGAATCTTACCAGGGCAAACTTTTAGAAGCCCGGCAAAACGATTACAAGGACGAAATCGTACTTGCGATACTTACGCTCCCCATAATAATTTTGGCTTGGTCGGTGTGGACAGAGGATCCGGAGGCGATGAGGAAGATAGAGATCTTTTTTGAGTATTTCTCAAATTTGCCAAAATGGTTCACAAATCTCTGGATTTTGGTCGTAGCGAGCGTTTTTGGAATTAAGGGAACTCAGATATTCCGTAATGGAGGGAAGAAATAATGGGTTATTGGAAGGCACAAAGACGTGAAGGTACAAAAGAAATTTTTCCATCCATGGCAACAGTACAAAAACCTGGTGGTGGTAAATTTATTAAACCTGGCGCAAAAATAAAAGGCACTAAATCTGTAGAAAAATGGAAACTTCAAGCAGCTAAAGCAAAAAAAGATGCAGCTAGTTTTAATTTAAAACAAACCTTAAAACAGACAGACAAAAGCCTCGAAAAATTTGGAAAAACAGTAAAAAAACAAAAGAAGATATTGGAGGATTAATGGTAAACCCAAGATGGCGACCAACAATCGCAAATTCAAGAAGTACAAGTAAAACAAAGCTAAAAGACGATCGAGTTGATGGATTTGATCTTCCAAAACCTGAACCGTATATTGGAAGGTATATTGACGCTGATATTGATGGTGTTAAAGTGTCAAACCCAAGTTATAAGAAATATTACAAGGATCTAGTATGATGAGACGATATTACAGCGCTGGTGGAGACACACACGTAACTAAAGAAGGCAAAGTAGCTAAAAAAGGTCTTTGGTATAACATTGCGCAAAAGAAAAAACGCGGAGAAAAAATGAGAGCCAAGGGTGCTAAAGGTGCACCTACTGAAAAAGCAATTAAAGCAAGTCAAGCATGAGAATGTACTACAATGGCGGTGGATCTGCTGCATGGACACGAAAAGAAGGACAATCACCTTCTGGTGGCTTAAATCAAAAAGGCAGAGACAGCTATAAAGGTGGTACATTAAAAGCACCTACAAAATCTAAAACAAGCGGACGACGCAAAGCATTTTGTGCCAGAATGGGTGGCATGAAGAAAAAATTAACGTCAGCTAAAACGGCAAGAGATCCAGATTCAAGAATTAATAAAGCACTGAGAAAGTGGGATTGTTAGTGGATCCTTTAGTTATCGTATCAAAATTACAAAAACTTATGAGAGATAATCTTCAGCGTGTTGGTGACGCCATGATTAGTGGTGGTATTGACAATATGGAGAAATATCAATATATGTTGGGACAGGCACGTACATATCAGTACATGCTTCAGGAAATCTCTAACCTGCTAAAAGCAAAGGAGCAAAAAGAAGATGAACAAGGAAACGTTATCGATCTCGGAAAAGGACCTCCCAAAGCATAAAAACGCTTTGGAAGAAAAGTACAAACACGAAGAAAAAGAACCTTTAAATCCCGACAATATTCAAGACCAAATCTCACAACTCCCTATGCCTAGCGGCTGGAGATTATTAGTATTACCTTTTACACCTAGAGAAAAAACGAAGGGTGGAATTTTAATTGCACAAGAATCTTTAGACAAACTACGAGTCGCAACTAATTGTGGCTATGTCTTAAAGATGGGCCCATTAGCTTATGCTGATCGTGAAAAATTTTCAACAGGTCCGTGGTGCAAGAAAGGGGATTGGGTAGTCTTTGCTCGTTATGCAGGATCAAGATTACCAATTGAAGGCGGAGAAGTTCGTCTTCTTAACGACGATGAGGTTCTGGGTACGATTAAAGATCCGGAATCCGTGCTGCATCATATATAAACATAGGAGGAACTATGCCAGAAGAAGCAAAAAAAGAAGAAGTTAAAGAAGAAAAGACGGTCGATATCGACACATCAGGTCCTGATGTTGATATTGCGATACCTGACGAAAAGGACCCGAAAGAAGTAGAAGTTAAGGAAGAGACCAAGGACCAAGAACCACGAACCACGGAACAAGAACCAGAAGTTAAAGCCGAAGAACCAAAGGAAGAGAAAAAAGAAGAATTAGAAGAATATAGTCAAGGTGTTCAAAAACGAATCGCGAAACTAACAAAAAAATGGCGTGAAGCAGAGCGACAAAAAGAAGCCGCTTTGGATTATGCTAAAGGTGTTCAACATGAACATTCTCAGTTACAAACTCGATTTTCAAAATTAGAGCCTAATTATGTAAAAGCTTTAGAGAATAGAGTGACAGCTGGATTGGATGCAGCAAAAGCAAAACTTCATACTGCAAGAGAAGCAGGAGATATTAACGCTGAAGTGGATGCACAAAAATCTATTGCTCAACTTGGTGTTGAGGAAGCTAGATTAAATGCATTAAAGGATAAACAGTCTCAGGAAAAGGAAAAGGTAGTTCAAACGCCTTCCTTAACTCAGGCGGTTGCTCCTCAAAAACCCGATCCAAAAGCAGAAGCATGGGCCGATAAGAACGATTGGTTTGGCAAAGACAACGCCATGACCTACACGGCTTTTGATCATCACAAGAAACTAACCGAGCAAGACGGATTCGATCCAAATACGGACGAATATTATGCGGAGATAGACAAGCGTATGAGACTTGACTTTCCACATAAATTTGCTAATACTACGTCTCAGGAATCGACTAAACCTACACAAACAGTAGCGTCAGCGACGCGAAGTGTACGACCTAGTCGCTCAACCGTGAGACTCACATCATCTCAGGTAGCAATCGCTAGAAAATTAGGTGTGCCACTTGAAGAATATGCGAAACAATTAAGAATCACGAAGGAGGTCTAAGCATATGACAAAAGACGACATTAAAACTTCCCGTGCGAGCCAAACTAGGGCTAAAACAGAGAAACCCAAAGTATGGACTCCACCATCATCTTTAGATGCACCCCCTGCACCAGATGGGTTCCATCACAGATGGATAAGAGCCGAGTCAA
>VTLG01001989.1_pt1 | contig 13890 bp, 10 predicted proteins | sample 4694571 | NCBI WGS metagenome assembly VTLG01 (sample SAMN12604809, study PRJNA352737) | marine metagenome | biome: ENVO:00000447; feature: ENVO:00000209|ENVO:00000569|ENVO:01000036; material: ENVO:00002151; isolation source: viral sequences binned using virsorter ...
ATCATCAAGACGTAGACGCAATAGATTACTCCACAAGTGAACAACCACCTGAACACAAGTCACATAATCTCATCGAACTTGACAACGGGCAGTTTGCGTTGTATCCTAATAATAGAATGAGAATATACGATAATAGTTTGACACCAGAAAAACCAAAAGATCCTGATTTTAAGGTATCAACAATTTATTATCAAGTTGAAAATGGCCATGACCGTGATGGGTTAGGGTCTGAAGAAAACTATTTCTGGAAAACTGCAAAAGAAAGATCTGATGACGATTGAATCTGATTTAATTAGACGTTACACTGGGGCTTTTTCTTCTGATGATTGTAAAAGATTAATAGAATATATTGATACTTTTGAGGAAAACAAATTACTCACATATGATCGAGAGAAATTACATGAGGTTGATCATAAAACAATAAATGTTACTCACTCATATGATTTTCCTGCTTATAGTCACATATCACAAGAGATAATTCCAAAATTTAAACCATGTATTGATGAATACTTAAATACATTCAGTATATTGAATACATATAAATTTCTAATATATGATTTGAAATTGAAAAAGATACCAGCTGGTGGAGGATTTCATTCTTGGCATTTTGAAAATGGATCGGTGACTTATAGCCCTAGAACATTTGTAGTTCAACTATATCTGAATGACAATTTTGATGGAGGTGAGACTGAGTTTCTATATCAGAATCGTAGAGAACAGGCAGAAGAGGGTGATGTATTGATTTTCCCAGCTGGATTTACACACACTCATAGAGGTAATCCACCAATAGGAGGAACTAAGTATTTAATTACATCATGGGGATTGACTCAAGAATGACAAATAATGAGATGCAAATTTTTGATATATTTCCAACGACATTATATACCAATAAAATTGAAAATCATGAGAAATATAAAGAAGAGTTTTATAAATTATATGATAAGTATGATTATGAACAAACATCAATTAGGAATGGTATTGAATGGTTTCATACTACAAGTGAAAATATTGGCAACCCCACAATTCATTTAGAGGATAGTTTGAGTGAATTATTTGAACAAATAATTTCAAACGTTAAGGTATATGTACATGACATTTTAGAATATAAAGAAATTTTTGATTTTATAATTACGAAAAGTTGGATATCTAGATCCAGAAAACCCTTTGAGAAAATTAGATGGCACACTCATTCAACCAGTGATATTTCATTCTCTTACTATCTTAACATGCCACCTAATTCACATAAATTACAATTTAGTGGTAATGATAATCATAATGGGTTGTTAGCTGGATTAAACAAGAGTGATGTAAAGGACGCAGTTCGTAATGTAAATAAACATAATGCATCAACATTTTATATGAATCCCCCAGAGGGCTCATTGGTATTATTCCCAAGCACTTTGCAACATGGTACAGAATATGCATCAGATGATTTTAAGGGAGAAAGACTTGCAATCGCTGGTGATATTGTTTTAGTTTTTAAAGAAGATGGTACAAATGATTACTCAATGGGTTATATAAACCCCAAATATTGGAAGATGTATAAATGAGGAAAGATAAAATCACATATAAATACTATGACAGGATCATTTCTTTAAGATGAGAACGATTTTTAAAATAGGCAAATATAATGAGGATACAAATAGTATTTCCGTAAAATTTTGTAGATTACACTCTACTAAATCTATTGATGACTATGCGAGTAAATTAGTTGATTGTAGTGATTTAACTCTAACAACATGTGAATCTTTCATAAAAAGTTTAATGGAGAAGAGTGGGTCTAGGAGAATTGCTTCGGAAGAAGAGAGTGAACCAATTTTAGATTCAAATAAAGCTGAGACAGTTACTGGTAATTTAAATATAAATGACTTGGTTGGTAAAGTAATTGAAACTAAAGTGGATTTAGTTGATCCGTATAACAGATTTTTGATTCCTATGAGAGAGGTGACTCTATGAATTTACCTAAAAAGTATTATAAAAAATGTGACGACTTCATAATTTGTAGTTATGAAGCTGAGAAAGGAGCTATAGGCAATGAGTATGGAGGATATAGAACAACTCTATATCAAATCATGGTAAAAGGTTCTGGTAAGATAGCCAAACTATTTGATTCTAACGTAAAAGATTTAAGTGTAAGTGGTGGCCGTTTATTTGATGTCAAAGATTTGTTAGCGAAGGATGTTGTATTTCAGTTTTCAGAAGACACTGAAGTATTTGGTTTTAATACTTTAGATGTGAAACAAGATTGGAATGCTCAATTAATCACAGATACATTTACTGCCTCTGATGACAGTTGGATTATATGTTTTGATGGAAAGTCTAGTATAAATGGTAAAGATTTTGAGAAGTATGATTACAGTAAGGTAACTAAGGGAACAGAGTATAAGGTAACATTGAATAACAGTGTCTTGGTTTTATTTACGAAAGTATGATATCTAAATCTGATCTTGAACGATTATATAAGTGGTCACAGAAAACTATATTTCCATTTAAAAAAGAAAACATAACATCAAAATATATGGGGTATGAAATTCTCATATGTTATTTGAAGTATGGTAAGAAAAAAACATTTTATCCACATAAACAACTTACAGAGTCTATATTTGATATAGTTGTTAGTCCTGAAATTTTCAGTTTATCTTACATAAAATATCCACCCAGATTAAAATCAAAACCACATAGGGACTACAATCCTTATGAAAAAGAATTTAAACGTATTCAACTACCAGTAAGGATACCTAACAACAATACTCATAAGGAATGTTATATTGAATGGATTGATAGTGGTGAGAGAGTGTATTGGAGAGAAGGAGAGATAGAAGTATTTAATGTAGAAGAATTGCATCATGGAGAGAATAGGTCAAATCAACCTATGGAATTCTTATATGTTGATGTTAATTCAGAAACAAAAATTGAATTATAAATAATAAGAACCGATAGATATCGGAGAACGGTATATACCACTAGAGGAGCCACATGGCATCAAATATTAAGTTTAAAAGATCTGCTGTACAAAATCGAGTACCAACCACTGCACAACTGGATCTCGGTGAATTAGCTTTAAATACATACGACGGAAAATTATATACAGAAGTCAATACTGGTTCAGCAGCAGTTGTAGAAATAGGATCTAAACTTAGTAGTCTTGTAGTCGATGGAGATAATGGTGCTGGTGGTGGAGACGTAACATTTCATGGTACAACAGCAAACAGAGATTTAGTTTGGGATCATTCTGCAGATAGACTGATTTTAAAAGATTATGCCACATTACAAATAGGAGATGCAAACACCGATCTTACGTTGTATCATACTGGTAGTAATGCTGTAGTTAATAATAATACTGGAAATTTTTACCTCACCAACGTTGCTGGAAGTTTCTTCTTTTTACGAACCAACAATCTCATGATCACAAGAAGTGATCAATCAAAAACACTTGGCAATTTCACAACATCAGGAGTTTACTTATATCATGACAATAGTATAAGAGTCACTACAACGGCTGACGGAGCAGATATAAGTGGTACAGGATCACTTAAAGTTCCTGTAGGTACAACAGCTCAAAGAAACTCATCACCAGCTGCTGGAGACATAAGATATAATAGTACTCTTGGTTCTTTTGAAGGTTACTCAAGTTCTTGGGGTGAACTTGGTGGCGGTGGTATTGGTATTGGATCAACTTCAACTAATCCAGCCTCTGGTGTAGTTGCAAATAGAATTGGTGTTGGTTTTACTGATATCAACGTTGTTGGTTCTGGTATTAGTGTTACTGGATATGGTAGCACAATCGTTCTTGACTTCAATGATTTCAAACCAGGCTCATTCCATAGATCAATACATAATTATACTGCAACAGCGGGACAGACTACGTTTGCTGGATTAAATTATGTAACTTCAGAGAAACAGATAGCTGTATATCTTAATGGTGCAAGATTAAGTGAGGCAACTTACACTGCAACAAGTGGAACGACTGTTGTTCTTGATGTTGGTGCGTCACTTGGAGATGAAGTTGAGATAATTAATATTCATACAAATAGTGATGTAGATCGAAAGGTTAATACTTATACTGCAACAGCAGGCCAAACTACATTTACAGGTCTAAGTTATAATAGTAAACAAGAGTTAGATGTATACTTAAATGGTATTCGTCTTGCAAGTGCTGACTATACTGCAACGAGTGGTAACACCGTTGTATTGGATGTTGGTGCCTCTGTAAATGATACTGTTGATATTGTATCGACTGGTGATGGTATTTCATGGAGATCCACAACAGATACAAGTGGAGATAGATTTACCTTAACTAATGTTGGTATTGGCACAGATCAAACTCCTGATAAGTTAAATGTCAGAGGTAATTCAAAATTTGTTGGTGTAACTACATTCACTGGTGATGTATTGTTTGATGGTGCTTTAGGAGGCAGAGACGTTTTGTGGGATCATTCTGCTGACATTATGAGATTTAAAGATAACGCTGTATTAGCATTTGGTGATGGTACAGATTTTCGTATTTGGCATGACGGAGTAAGAACAAATATAGCTGAAGGTGGAACTGGTAATTTACAACTATCTGGTAGTCAAAGTGTTAAATTAGATATCATACAAAGTGCTTATAGTTCTGATTACATAGCAAGGTTTATAAACGATAGAGTTGAATTATATGCTGGTACTACAAAACGACTAGAAACCACTAGCACAGGAGCTAAGGTAACTGGAAACTTAGAAGTTACTGGTGTTTTAACTTATGATGATGTCACAAACATAGATTCAGTTGGTATTATTACTGCAAGACAAGGAATTTTCGTTCCAGATAGTCAATCTATTCATCTTGGTAATGTAGCGGGTGGTGGAGATCTACAACTAACTCATAATGGCAGTCATAGTTATATTAAAGATTCTGGAACTGGAAGTTTACTTATTCAAGGTTCTCAAATTGCCCTTCAAAGCACCACTGGTGAGAATATGATAATAGCTCAAGCTGACGGGCTTGTTCAATTAAATTATGATCATAGTAAGAAATTAGAAACCACGGCTTACGGCATCGATGTCACTGGAACAACTGGTACTGATGGCCTTGTAGTTTCTGGTGTTTCAACCCTCTCTGCTGGTGTTAATTGTACAAGCACAAGTGCTGGAGCACATAAATTTGGTACTGGTGCCACTCCAACCACTTTTGCTGTTACAGGTCAAGCAGAAGTAACGATTGGTGGAGGATCAACTAAGGATAATGCTCTTGCAATTGAATCTAATACAACAGCTGGTGCAGACTATGATAGTAATATAGTCCTTGCAAGATCAAGAGGAACACATGCTAATAAAGGCATAGTGCAAGTCGGTGATTTTCTTGGAAGAGTAGGTTTTTATGGATATGACGGATCAGAATATGAAAGGGCTGCTGAGATAGCTGCGGTAGTAAGTTCTGGTACTGGTACTAATGATATGCCAACTCAGTTACAATTCAAAACTACACCTAATGGTCAAAATGTTCCCACTACAAAATTAATAGTTCATCATGGTGGAAACATAGAGATACCAAATGATTATGCAGAATTACAATTTGGTAATGACCAAGACTTGAGAATTTATCACAACGGTATACAAGGAAAATTAGATAATCATACTGGTAAATTTAAGATAAGATCTAATGCTATAAAACTTTCAAATCTTGCTGAAAATTATGTTTATATTGAGTGTGCTCCATCTGGTAATCAAGATGTACAACTTTTCTATAATAATAATATTAAATTTCAAACGACATCATCGGGAGTTAGCGTAACAGGAAATATCACTGGAACTGGTGATCTAACTCTTACTTCTACTGATTCTGGTGCTGCAGCTGCACCAATAATTGACCTTGTTAGAAATAGTTCTTCGGCAGCAGACAATGATCTTTTAGGACAGTTAAGATTTTCGGGGAAAGATGATCAAGGTTCAGCAGAAACCTATGCATATATCACAGGAAAAATTTTAGATGCTAGTGCTGGTGGGGAAGATGGTATTTTAGAATTTACACATAGAAAAAATAGTGCTTTTGTAATCACTGGTAGATGGAGAAGTGATAGTTTACAATTATTGAATGGTACAAACTTTAGTGTTGCTGGAACTTCAGATTTTACAGGTGACGCAACATTTTTTGGTGGTGCTGGTGCTGTAGAGATAGCAGCAAATAGTGATATTAGACTTACAAACGGAAACTGGACAGGAGATCACAACGCCAAAATACAACACCATAACAACAGTTTATACCTTCAAGGTGGTAGTGGAGCTGCCAACAACAAATCAATCATATTAAGAGGTTCTACTACCGACAGGTGGTATGTACGTCATGATGGACATTTTTATCCTAATGTTGATAGTACTTACGATATTGGTTCGAGTAGTGTAAGAGTAAGAAATGGATATTTTGACACTTTATATGGTGATGGTTCAAACATAACTGCTGTCAATGCAACAACTTTAGATTCTATTGATAGTGGTAGTTTCTTAAGGTCTGATGCAACTGATACTGCTAGTGGTGCAATAACATTTACTAATTCTCACTTACAATTATCTGGTCATTGGTATAGTGGCTTTCATGCTAGTACTACAAACTATATACATTTTTATCCCCGAAATCACAGCGGTAACGCAACACAAACAGATATGAGAGCATGGAACGGCTCTAGTTCTGATGTATTCCGAATTATTGGAGGAAGCGCAACAGGATTATCATGGAGAGGTAACACAATATGGACAGCAGAAAATGACGGCTCTGGATCTGGCCTAGACGCTGATACTGTTGATGGTCTTCAAGCTAGTAGTTTCTTAAGGGTTGATACTAACGATTCTGTAGGCAGCCAAGTAACTTTTACTTCTTCTAGCCAATATCCTTTAGTTATTGATGGTTCAGATAATGGAAAAATTGTACTTCAAGGGTCAGATAATCCTTATATAAGATTTAGAAATAGTGCTGATGCTGACAAGGCATATTTACAATACAACACTACTGATTCCAACGTATTTTATGTATGGAATCAACATCATAATCAAGGGCTAAGAATTGGTAGCGCTCTTGATTTTTATCATGGTGGTGCTTTTAGGACAGTTTGGCACTCAAACAATGACGGCTCTGGATCTGGCCTAGACGCTGATACTTTAGATGGGGCACAAGGAAGTCAATTTTTAAGGTCTGATTCTACTGATACTTGTACTGGACAAATAACATTTACAAATCAAATAATTTCTAGAAAAAACGGAGATAGAAGTACGCAAGGTGGTAACGCATTAGTTCTTACCCACGCAACAACAACAGCTTTAAGAGCTAATCATTTCATACATGATGATTTTCCATCAGGATCAGGAACTTATTATATACAAGTAACTGAATCAGGGGTAAGTAACGATAGAAATATGTGCCTTCAAGGTTATGGAGGCAAACTTGGTGTTGGTATGATTTCTGAACCAACAGCAACATTACACGTTACAGGAACATTTAGAACAACTTCGACATCAACATTTGGTAGTGATGCAACATTTAATGGTGGTGCTGGTGCTGTAACTGTTGCTGCTGCTAGTGATATTCGTATTGCTGGAGGTACTTGGACAGGAGAATATACAGGAGGAATAAAAATACAGTCTGATGGATCTAATTCTTATATTCAACATAAAGGTACTTTATTTTTTAGAGATGAAGGAAGTACAAATAATTTTCAATTAACTCAAAGCGGTGGTCTTACTATTACTGGAGCGGTAACAGCAAATGGAGGATTTAGCGGATCAGGTGCGAGTTTAACTAGCCTTAACGCTTCAAATCTTTCCTCTGGAACTGTAGCATCAGGTAGAATAGGATCTGCGACTGTACCATCACCGACATCAGGTATATCCATCATGGGTAATTTTGGTCAATGGCAAACACATGGCCAATACCAAAACTTCAATACAGATGTATCTTATTGGGGTTGGAATTTCATGAACAACAATACCAATGCACCTAACACTGCTTCAGGTCAATGGTATAGAGGTAGATTTTCTTTAGGTACTGGTTATGGCATAGGAACTGCTTCTAATAGTTATTGGATGGAGATGACTATACCAAGATATAACCACACCACTTCAGGGCAAATGTATGTTAGGACTTGTGAAAATGGTTCTATTGGAAGCTGGACAGAAGTAGGTTCAAGGCCACGAAATAGTGTAATACCATACGCAAATAACACAATAGATTTAGGTAGTTCTAGTGTTCGTTGGAGAAACATATATACCAATGACCTTAACTTATCTAATGAAGGTGGTGCAAATGATGTAGACGGCACTTGGGGCAATTTCACCATTCAAGAAGGTGAGGATGATCTTTTCTTAATAAATAAACGTAATGGTAAAAAATACAAGTTTAATCTTACGGAGGTTTAGTAGTGGCTTTTTATGGTGAATCAGATGGACTTACTGGTGTAAATGATGTTAATACCGTTCATAGAACCAGAACCAGCACAGATAGAAGTTGTACTGGTAGTTTTGTTGATCATTTAACTTCAGGTAATCACGTAGTTCCTAGTGGTTATTCAGGATTAATTATGGCTAGTTTTTATGCTGATGGTATGTTTGAATCAGAAGCTGGTGCTTATTCTGTGAGAATCCGACTCACAGGTAGTGCAACGGTAAATCCAGCTGAGGGCTCAGGACATAATGGTTATCATGATAACTACGCTGGTAGTTGTCAAGATTTTCAGTGTTTTGACGTTGGGGCAGGAACATATCAAGTTAGGGCTCAAGTGAGAGAAAGACAGGGAAATGTAATTTTTAATAACAGAGGACAGATTGATTGTTTAACATCAGTTTGTTTAGTTTATAGGCCATAAACGATGGATCCAATTCGACTTAGATCAGACGGTACACTATCTCTTTACGAGGTAATGAAATACAAATACCTTGGCAAAGGATGGGCTGTTGAATACGCAGACTCAGAAGGTAATTATGGTATGGGTGATCCTTTATCAGGAACAGAGAGACTTATTTGGGAAGATGAAGGGGATGCTCCAGTGCAGGCAGATTTAGAAAAAGAAAAGCCAACTATAAAAAATATTTTAGGTTTACAACAATTACGCAGTGAAAGAGATCTAAAATTAGCTGAAACTGATTGGGTTGTCACTAAGGCTAGTGAAACAGGAGTTGCAGAGTCAGATGCATGGAAAACTTATAGACAGGCATTAAGAGATTTGCCATCAAATACATCTGATCCATTCAATCCAACCTGGCCCACTAAACCTTCATAATAAATACAATATAGGGTCTTAGTAGAAAGATATGACAAGAGCAAGAAACTCTGCAAATTTAGCTTCACAAGGAAATCTGTTCGTAGATATATCGAATGATCGAACTGGTATTGGATCGGTTGCACCAGCACAGAATTTACACGTTGCAGGGACGGCTGGGTTTCATGGAGACACAACTTTTGTAGGAGATTCATATAACGTAACTTGGGATAGAAGTGAAAATAGATTAAAATTTGCTGAATTTTCAGGAATTAGATTAGGAAATAATAATGAATTACAAATAGATCATAGAGGCACTTCTTATATTTTAAATATTGATTCAAGTCCTTTAGTGATAGGTTCTCATTCCCTATTACTAACGGATGCTGGTACAACTCAAAACTATTTAAATGCTTCTGTAAATGGCGATTTAGTTTTATATAGAAGTGGCGTAGAGAAATTTAGAACTAAGACTTACGGCATCAACGTTACTGGAACCACTGATACTGATGGCCTTGTAGTATCTGGTGTTGCAACAGTTACTACAATGAACGTAACTGGTGTGCTGACTTATGACGATGTTACAAGTGTAGACTCAGTTGGTATTGTTACTGCAAGGGCTGGTATTCATTGTAGTAGCGATGGTGTTGGTAATGGTATAAAGGTTGGTGCTGGCGAAGATTTAATCATCCAACATAATGGCACAAATAGTTTTATTGACAACAATACAGGTGATCTTTACTTACAAACAACTGGCTCTGGTGATGATATTTTTATTGAATCTGCTGATGACTTCTTTTTAAAGGTCAATGGATCGGACACTGCAATTCAAGCATATGGTGGTGCATATGTTGAGCTACGTCATAATAATGATGCTAAAATACGCACAAATCACGAAGGTATTGGAGTTCTAAACAGCCTTAGCACTCAATCAATGGTTAAAATGAATACTAGTAGTGGTCAAGCTGGTGCGTTGTATGGAGTTGGTAATAATGTCATTGCATTATTAGCAGCAAATTTACAGTGGGTAATAAAGGGTAATAGTGGAGGATCCACAGAATTATATCATACTGGTAATAACAAGAAATTAGAAACGACGACTTACGGCATCGATGTTACTGGAACAACTGGCACTGATGGCCTTGTAGTGTCTGGTGTATCTACAGTTCAAGCACTTCAGGCAACTACAGGAACATTTAGTGATGATGTTACCTTTACAGGTGCATCATATAATATGACATGGGATAAATCAGATAATTCTTTAATAGTTAATGATGATGCAAGAATAAAATTTGGAACAGGCAAAGATCTTCATATTTATCATAATCAATCAAATTCAGTGATTCGTGAAGAGGGAACAGGTAACTTAAATCTTCAGACTACTGGTGGTAATGTAGAGGTTCTTACTAATACAACTGAAACATCTGCAAAATTTATATCTAATGGAGCTGTGGAACTCTACCATGATGGATCAAAGAAATTTGAAACCACCAGCTCAGGGGCTACTGTTAGTGGTCAACTCACTGCTGGTACGTCTGGTGGACAAAACCCATCTCAAACAAATTGGGCTACAAACTCAGCGTTGAATTTATATGGAAGTTATGGTGGAGGAGTAGCTTTTAATGACAATGGCAATAATGGCTTTGTTCAGTATGTTCAAAGTTCTGGAACTATATTTAATTTAAAATGTGGAGCAGTTGGTGGTGCTCTTGAACAAGTAATAAGAGCTGTCAAAGATGGGACAGTAGAACTCTACCACAATAATTTAAAGAAGCTAGAAACCACTAGTGCGGGAGTATCTGTTACAGGTGCTTTAAACGTAACAACAACAATGCATATACCTGATGGAAACGTTGGGATGCAGATTGGAAATTCAAATGATATGATTATGTATCATAATGGATCGAACTCACATATACAACATCAAGGCACTGGTAGTCTATACATTGATTCTCTGAATAATTCTGCAGATATTTACGTTAGATCAAAAGATAATTTACATCTGATGACTAATAATAATGCTCAGAATTCTGTTATATGTGTCGGAAATGGTGGAGTTATTTTACATAACCAAGGAAATGCAAGATTTAACACAGATGCTGATGGAGCTGTTGTAACAGAGAAGAGATTTGCAATTAATAGAAATGCTGGAGATCCATATTTACAATTTCAAACAAGTGGTACAACTCATGCAACATTATATGGTGGTGCTTCAACTGGATTTAGAATATTTACAACACCATCTGGAGGTTCATCAACAGAAAGATTTCGTGTTACAAATGATGGAATTGTAGCAGTTAACTCCACTAATGCTACTTCTAGTTCAGTCTTTAAAATATGTAAAGATGGTGGTGGAGAAGCACAACTTAGATTTGAAACAGCATCAGTAAATACAGCATCTATAGTATTAGATAGTAGCGAACAATTAAAATTTAAATACGGAGGTACAGAGGTACTTCGCATTGACTCAAGTGGCCAATTACAAATTGGTAGTTCAACCAGCACAGCTAACAACCAATTTGATGGGCCAGGAAGATTAAATATCAATAATAATTCTGCTGATGGAACCGTTGATTTTGCACAGGGTATAATTTTTACTGATAATACTAATCAACAAGGGACATGGACTCATGGTGGTATAGTTTGTGTTGGAAGTTCTGGATATAATGGTAATTTAATATTTGGAACAGATGGTAATGGAACAAGATCCAATTCAGCATCAAATATTAGTGAAAGGATGCGTATCACACATGATGGAAAAGTGACGATTGCAACCACTACTCCATCATCAAATGCAGCAGCATATATGTTTACAGTTGCTGATCCAAATAACCCACTTGGTAATTGTGGAATTACAATTCGTGCTGGAACTGGTGGTGGTGGTAACACTAATCAAGGATCAATATTTTATTCTAATGCAACATCTGGAGCTGGTGAGTATGCTGGATATCTTCAATATAATCATAATGATAATTGGTTTAGAATTGGTGTTAATTCAGATGAAAAATTTCGTATCTTATCAAATGGTAATGTTGGAATAAATGAACCTAGTCCTGATAAAATTCTACATATATCTCATGGTTCTTCACCAACCATACGTTTAGAGAATACAGATTTATCTTTAACTTCAGGACAAGTTGTTGGAAATATAGAGTTTAAAGCAGTTGACCCCTCTGGTATAGGTGCTAATGTCATTGGTTCTGTTGAATCTTTTTCTGATAGTAGTGTTGGTGGTTCTTATGGTTTAAAATTCAGAGTTTCTACTTCCAGTAGTGCGAACTATGAGGCTATGAGAATAGCACAAAATGGAATGGTAACTATTGGTGGAAATTCAACTGTCGGCACTAAATTACACATTGAAAATTCTAGTGGTGATGCACACATTAGACTAAGAGGTAGTGCTAACTGTGGTGTTTTATATACAAGACATTCTGACGGAGAATTAATAGGATATACAGGTTCTGGTAACGCTGTCAATCTAGGATCCAGTAATTTAGGTATATCAGCATCTTTATCAGGTGGAGAAATTAGATTTCAGACAGGTGGCACAGCATCAAGTAATGAAAGAGCTCGCATCGACTCACAGGGAGATGCTATTTTTGCTAACTCGATATATTTTGCGGGAAATCAATCTGGAATTAGTAAAGATTTAGGAAGACTCAATGTTCTAGGATCTGGTGTTTATGGAGTTACTATACAACACGGTACTTCGGTGGTGATGACCAATGAACAGGGTCAGACAACTCAAGCAATGGTATTGGGTGATACAAGTAGTGGAACAAATGGCAGTGCTCTATGGGGTGTATCTATTAATAATACTACATCTGATCCAACTACTGGAAGTGAAAGTGGATGGAGTGAGAAAGCAAGAGTAGAAGGTAATGGTGATTTTGTTATTTCGGGATCAGTTTCTGCAAGTGGATCTGATGATAGACTTAAGAAAAATAAAGTTGGAATCACAAGTGCATTATCAAAAGTATGTGCAATGGAAGGATTCATATATGAGTGGAATGATGTTGCAGATAAAATTGGAATGACTGATGGTGAAAAGCATCTTGGATTATCAGCACAAACAGTTGAACCTCTTGTGCCCGAAGTTGTTGTGATCAATGATTCACTTGTAAATCATGATGACGGAACTAATGATTACAAAACGATTAAATATGAGAGACTAGTTCCATTATTAGTTGAAGCAATAAAAGATTTAAAGACAGAAAATGATTCTCTTAAAACAAGAATATCAGCCCTTGAGGGTTCGTAAACAATTAATCGTATAACCGTACACTTGACATCTTCAAAAGTATCATATATAATATATTCAATACTATACGTTAACAAATGGCTGAATTGACAGAACAACAAAAGCATTTACAAAGTGTTCTAGAACAACAACAGACACTTATATCAGAGATCAATACACTCGAAGCACAAGCAAGAACTAAGAGAGAGATGGCTGTGAAACTTCAAGGTATCGCTGAGTATCTAAATGGTATCGGTGTGAAGTTACCAGAGGCAGAAGAGGCTGAACCAGCAACACCTGATACATCGAACACAGAAGTCGTAAAATAATACTGCAAAGGTTATATACATTGATGCATATAAGATCTGATATATGCATCGGTGTATTTTTGCATGGAAATATGCATCGAACTTTTTGAGAAAACTTTTT
>VTLG01003763.1_pt1 | contig 13889 bp, 6 predicted proteins | sample 4694571 | NCBI WGS metagenome assembly VTLG01 (sample SAMN12604809, study PRJNA352737) | marine metagenome | biome: ENVO:00000447; feature: ENVO:00000209|ENVO:00000569|ENVO:01000036; material: ENVO:00002151; isolation source: viral sequences binned using virsorter ...
AGCTTTAACACCATCATTAAAATCTACACCTGTAGCACCACCTACTTGGGTATTAGTATCGGGAGGTACTTGCCAAGAACAACTATTATCTCCATCTATACGTAAGAACTTAGCTGTACCAGTTTCACCAGTTGAGAGTATTGCCGTACCTTCAGGAGTTCCGCTACCTGCAGTAGCCCACTCCATTCCATTAGAAGTATACTTAAGATATTTATCTGTACCAGAAGGTGCGTTATGTATATCTAACTTAACTTCAGCTATAGAATCATCAGCTATAGTATGTGATCCAGCACCTTTTAACCATAATATATAATCAGGAGCTGCATCGAGATTACCACCAAAGTGAATACTAGATCCATCGACACAGAATCCATCATTAGATCCTATAGATGTACCAGTATTAGGTTCTTGAATAACACCACCAATACTAATAAGTAATGCTGCAGCTTGACCAGGATCTACAGCTGTTGTAGTTCCCTTAGTAACAAGCTCATAATCATGGATAGATCCATTAAATGTAGCGTTAGTACTAGTATCATTATGTGCTTTAAGTTCTAAGTATTGGAAGTCAGTTGTAACTGCTCCACCACCACCAGATATAGTAATAGTCTTTGTAGCACCAGTACCACTAGCTGTAACACCAGCACCTACAAAGTTAATTGTAGTAGCTGCTGTAGATAAAGAAGTACCTTCTTCTTGAACGGTTACTTCTCCACCACTAGCTGCAATAGTAAGGTTATCCCCACTAGGAGTTAGTGTTATATTACTTCCAGCTACAAACTTAAGATCATCAGTACCAGATCCAGAGTCAGTTAATCTAAGTATACAATCATTAGATGAATCTACAAAGGATGTAGTATACGTAGTGTTTGCATCTGTAATAGTAATAGTTTTATCTGCACCAGTACCACTAGCTGTTACACTTCCTCCTACAAAATTAAGAGAACTAGCAGCTGTTGCTAATGCTGTACCTTCTTCTTTAATTGTTAAAGCACTTCCACCACCAGAAGCAGCAGCCCATTTCAGACCTGTAGCTGTACTACTATCTGCAGTTAATACATGATCATTCGTTCCAACTGCTAAAGCAGAAGGATCACCTGAACCATCACCAACTAATAATTCACCCTTACCGTCAAGGTCAGAGTTCATTATAGCACCAGCTGAATCAACGTTAGTTGCATCTGTTACGTCAGCACTAGCTTCGATAGCATTTAGCTTACTATGGTCAGCATCAGTGAATACGTTACTATCTGTAGCAGCCTCTACAGCAGCTCTAATCTCTGCATTGGTCTGATCGGCTGTAGCTCCTGCTTCAATGGCATTCAGCTTGCTGTGATCAGCATCTGTGAATACATTAGAGTCACTCGCTGCTTCTACCGCTGCACGTATCTCAGCATTACTCTGATCTGCTGTAGCACCTGCTTCAATACCATCTAATTTCGTACCATCAGCTGCTACATCTCTACCATCTACAGTACCTGATACAGCAATGTTTCCAGTAGTTGTTAAAGCTCCAGTTGCTAAAGTTCCACTTAAAGTTGATGCCGTATTACAAGTAATAGAATTATCAAATTGAGCTGCTCCTACACTTTGGAAAGTACCAGGAACTTTTATATTACTTGCCCATTCAACACCAGTACCTGCAGCATCTGTTTGTAGTAGTTGTCTAGCGGAACCATCTTTTAGTTTACTAACGTCTAATTCAGCAGTTCCACTGATATCTGCATTACTAATGGAACCATCTTTAATCTTATTACTAGTTATAGCACCATCTTCTACATCCCATTCTTGTATTAACTGATCATTCTCTTCTTCTATTCCTCTCAATAGTTGAGTTTGATTATTATTTAAATCAGCTGCTTTGAGAGAAGAACCTGTAGCAAAGGTAGCTCGTGCAGGATCTGTATCAGTAATACGATATATACGTACAGTACCACTAGAAGGTACATTACCTGAAGTCCAAGTAACTGTACCTCCATTAGCTGTATAGCTTGTTATATTATAATGAGTAGTGGCAGTCTTTAATACTCCATCTACTCTAACTTTGATTTCATCAGAGCTAAAGGACTTAATAGAAAACGCTTCTGAAGCACCCCCGCTCGCTGTATATTGTTTAAAGCTTGCCATAATTTATTTAGGAATTGAGAGTACTTGATCTAATCCACTTCCACGTGTTTCTAATGTCTTCCTGCGTCTCTTCAGCTTTCTCTCTAGCTGATTCATTCTTATACTATTAACTTTAGATGTGTTCTTAATGGATGCCCAAGCTTTCTTACGAGCGTTAGTGAATAATCTATTTATTTGAATATTATGATAAAAGTCTAAGGGTTCATAATCTCCACGTCTACCAGAGGAAATGACTCTATGCATCTCTTGGATAGAAGCTATAATCTTAGGATTTTTAGCTAATTTATCTAATTCATATTCTAAGTTCTGTTCACCTAAAGCTTTCTGGAACATAGATCTGACTCCAGGTGAGTCGGATAAATCAGTTCCATCAGGAGCATAGTACGTAGACATTCTTGTATCATAGCCACTGTTAAATAGCATCTGTCTACCAGGAGTATAATCTAAATTTAAGGAGACAGGACTAAACATATTAAATGCTCTAGTAAAGAAGTCATGATCTTTAATAGGTCTACCATTTAACATATCGTATTTAATAGGTAGATCTTCACCAGGAAGATGTTCACTAATTAAGTTTCTATTACGTAAAGCTATATCTATACCAGATCCTAATTCACGAGTATAAGGAGTAAATAATTTACCTAATTCATTTCTAATACCAGCTAATGGTATTTGATTGTTTAGTAATCCAGCAACGATTCTTTCAGCTTGACCGGGTTGACCAGCAAATAAATCTACAAACTGTTGCATACCAGCAAGATATGACTTACTAGATACCCCCTGAGCTATGACAAGAGACATCTTCATTAATTCATTTTCAGTCCATTCACTTCCTAATAGTTGACTAGTATCACCTATATCAGAAATGATAGACATGATCTGGTTAAACGGTTCAATAGATTCATATCCTACCCATACACCACCTACTTTAACATGCCTTGGTTTCCATCCCTTATCAATCCACATCTGTCGCTGCTGTCTATCAGCAGGTCCATTACCAGTTATATCACCTCTCATCCATGCCCATGAAGTCATGGCTACTACAGAAGTACCTAAACCTAGTCTACCTACTTGTAATGACTGAGCGTTGAATAACTCTTCAGCTGTAGTTATACCATACTTTCTAACATTTGCTAGATTATCAGCAGTAGCAAAAGCTATATCATTAAATTCTTTAACTAAGAAATTAAAACCAGGTGTATGTTTTGCTGTTAAAGCAATACCATTAACACCAGTTCGTGCAAACAAGAAGAAAGGTTTAGCCCATGGATTAGCAGTAAATACATCATTTAATCCCTTTGAAAATCCAGTTAACTCTTGTGTTAATGTTACCTCACGTTTAGCAAACTTAGTTGCTTCATCTAGTATATCTCCATTAGCATCAAAGATTTGACCGTAGAAATCTTGTTCATAGGCTTTCATTAATTCTCTATTAATCTCAGGAACCTTAGCTCCTGAAGCTTGAATATCTAATACATTACGCATAGCCTTTTCACGAGCCTTAGCTCTTCCTAAGATGTAACCAAAAGCATCGTCAGTAGCAGCCATGATTTTAGTGGAGTATGTAAACCAATTACTATTGTTGGCATTCCTAGCCATATTTGCCATAGCAAATGCAGCTCTATCTCCATCTGTAGCTCTACCACTATCTTCAGCCCATCTTCTTAAGATTTCCCAATTGTCATCAGCTTTTGTATATTCTACATAACGTGATTTCATACTAGCTACATCACCACTCCAGTAAGAATTAAGTCTAGTTTTAAATAGATTCCATGATTCAGGAATAGCTTCCATCATAGCATTCATTGATGCTAAACTAGCACGTATCGTAGCAGTATCACCTGTAAAAGGATACCGCATAGTAGCACCTAATGTCGTTGCAAATGGACGTAAAAAGGTAGCTGTAGCTGTACCCATAATAGCTCTTAATGGAGTCTTAGGTCCACTAAGTACGCTATGTACAAACATACCCTCTAGTTCTCTAATCAAAGCTCCGGTCCTATCAGGTCCTTTAGGGTCAATCTTACCACCCTTAATCATCTTCCTAGCCCAGGAGTCTAGATCATCTAAACTATTAACAGTCTTCATAGATGAGAATGTCTCGAACAAAGCATTCATAAGTCCATCATCAGCATCATCTTTGGCGATCTTAAGGATTGTCATAATAGACTCCCTTGTGTCAGCCATCTCTTTTGTTAATGTTGACTCTAAAAATTCTCTTTGTTTACCAGCACCTATCTCTCTGAAGTTCTGTGATTTAATAATTCTAGCTTTCTTTGTTTCAGTTAATGCAGTTAATAATGTATCCACTACTTGTGCAGCAGGTCCATCTATATCACCGAGATCTACAAGGTCAGCTAGTTCTCTACCAGCAATACCTGTATCTCTTATTTGATGTAGAAGCGTACCTACTAGTAAATCAGCTACAACTATATTCTTACTAGTGAATGTCTCAATTGTATCTACTACTTGTCCTGCAGCATTAGTTACATCATAACTATCTTTAGCTTGCCATAACTCTTGAAGGTATTCACTAGCTGTCATTTCAGCTGCATTCCTGCCTTCAGTGATACGTTGGTGAGCTAAAATTGAATCACCAAATACTTCTACTAATGTCTTTCTATCCTTCTTAGCTCTTTGTACAACTGCTTGAAATTTATCAGAACTATATAGGTTTCTTAATATCTGTTCAGCTGTAGCCTCACTAATGTCACCTTCTCTAGCAATACGCTCACGTTGAACAGGTGTCGTTACAGAGCCTGTAGACCCTTCTTCAGCTCCCCATTCACCACGTTGTCTTTTCTGTGTTTCCCATGCCTCATAAGGTGTCTGTTCTGAGATATGAGCCCCTTGACTTGAGTCTGCAATCGGTCTGTTTTTATCAGCTCTAAACTGATCTCCTCTACGGAGTTGAGCTAAACCATTTTCTGTAGACTGTGCTTCTATATTAGCATTCCTTGCTTTTACTTTATCTAGTACAGCAGTACTGCCTTTACCTAATCCAATTAAAGTTAAATCAAATAAAGCACCTATTCCCATACCTTCCATTATATTCTTAATCTTAAGTACTATAGGGTGGTCAGTATCTTTAGTTGTAAGGGGGGTATCAAAGTGTGGGAACCTCTTATTCAAAGCTCCTAAGGCATTGTGTCCGTCTGACTCCTTAGAGATTACATCAGACACAGCACCTATACCAGCTGCTCTTATTAGGCTGTAGCCAGCCATACCACTTAACCATGCAGGGGCAGTTATACCAGCTACTTTAGCTGCTGCAATAGTACCAAAAGCTAATGTACCAAAGTGTACTGCTCCTCTTAACATTTTTCCCCACCATGTTTTAGTTATGATAGGGTTATCGTAATCTGTGAAGGGACTCCAATCAGGTCTATATGTACCCTCCTCTTCTTTCTCTCTCTGCATTTCACCAGAGAAAGCATCTATAGTACGTTCAGGGAATGTAGCTAAAGAAGAAGCTGTGTCTTGAAAGCCCCCAGTACCAATAGATTGGAACTCTTTAGCAAGTGCTTTGAGTCCCCATTGTTCTGCTTCTCTTGGATCTTTTAACTCAGCCTTGGCTTGAGTCTCTTCAGCTTCTTGTTCTTGCTGGAATTCTGCAGAACCTTCTCTTTGTCTTTTAGTTTCCTCGGCATAGTCAATTGCAGCATCGCTAGCGCGATTCAATTGATCCATATCGATTTCTAATAAAGATGAATCTTGTGTCATATCTTATGCCGTTAGTATATCCTCAGCAAATGCCTTAGCAACTGCTGGGGCTAAATTATCTATATGAAGATGTGATGGTAGTTCTCCAGATATCCCTGTAAATCGTGTTGTTAGTTCTTCAGGTAGATTTACTTGTTTAGTATGATTACCAGCAATTAAAGTATTATACTGCTGGTTTATACTAGCTTGATTTCTCAAGACTTGAACTGTTGAAACCTCTTCACCATTTGAATTGATAACAAATTCAGGTAGTAAGCTAAGACCTTCTGGTTCTGAAATAACTTGTAGTGTTTTACTAGGGTTAGGTTTTTGTAATTTTACCTGTAAGTAATCAGGTAGTTTATCTTCTGGTAATGGTTTATCATTTTTCAATAAGCCTAATTTCTTTAACCGATACATCATAAATCTTTCTGGAAAATTTACACGTCCATCAGGTAATCTTTTAATGAAAGTAAACTGTTTATAAAATTCAGGTATAGTTCCTGTATTATTATTTGCATAATTCAGGGCTGCTCTTATATGAGGTATCTCACCTTCCCAAGGGGTTTCACTATTAAGCATTCCTATAGGATCCTTCCCTATTCGTTGTTGGATAAGTCCCAGTTGTCTAGAATCATTGTCACTATATGTTGGTCCTGGCCATCTACTCCATTTAGTACCAGCCTCTTTACCGAACAATCCTTTTTGTACAGCTTCTATACCAGCTGTCATTCCATCTCCATGATCCCCACCAGCATCTCTAGTCTTTTGATAAGCTTCGTTAAATGCATTCGTTGCATTGTATTGATAAGCCCTCCATTCTCTACCTCTACCAGCATCCCCTAATGTATTACCAGTCTTAACTTCAACTTCACCTATGATAAATGAATCTCTGACATCAGCATCCACTCCTTTATCAGTTAAGTAATCTTCTATAGCTTTCTTTTTAGTTTCGTAATCCTGTATTCCTTCTAAGTCTTTCATCGATACAGAGCCAGGATTTTTATGATTCTTAGCAGCTAAATGGTATAGTATATCTTGATCTGGTACAGTAGCTACTGTATATAAACTCTTCAGGTCATCAGGCACTTCTTCCATACCAACCTTGAACGTACTCATATACCCTTGTATAATCTTATGTTTCTCATCAAGACTATAAGGTTCCTTTCTATTTATAGATTCCATCTTAGCATTATGTACATACTCCTTAGACTTAGCCTCTCTATCTGCTAAATCTGTTTCTCGTTGTACAGTCTCAGACTCACCCAAAGCTGCTAATATTTCATCTCTTTCATCTGGCCAATACTCACGTATACTAGTTTCACCTATGTTAGGGTCACGAGCTATAAACTTACTATCTATAATCTGATCTACTTCATCTCTATCAAATACATTTGTTTTTATAAGATTCTTCAGATAACCTACAGCTTCTCTTTTAGAACTACGGATATCTCCATCATGTGCTCCTCTATATCTAAGTATATGTCTAGGTAAATAACCCTTATCAACTCCTAATCTATTTTTTAATTCTAATGCACGTTGTTTAGCCCAATGTGTTTTCTGTGCATCTCCTATGTTTTGTAATTTTGTTAGTAATTTCTCATCAGCTATCTTAAATACCTCTACAAGAAATTCTTTCTTCCACCTACCAAAGTTACCCATTGAAAGGTTTCTATGTTTTTGAATGAAGTGAGTAGCTATTACGTCACTCATCAATATAGCTTCTGCTGCAGACTCAGTATTATGAAATGTTTTATATACAGGTGTTCCATCAGGATGATTACCTACCTGTATTGTTAATCCTGCAGTTGCTGCGTCATAGTAGCTACCTTCAAATAACTTTAGTAATTGTTCGGTACTGGAGTAAAACTGTTCATTAGCTATTTCAAGAGGGACACCATTGCCACCTACTGGACCTTCATGAGCTGCTCTAGCTGCGTCAAGTATGCCTGCTTCATTAGCTCCCTTCTTGTATATCTCTGATTCATTTTTAACATTGTCTTCGTTTCTTTTATTTAATTCATATTCAGCAATGTCTGAATCAAGTAAGCTTATCTTTGAATCATCTCCTTCTTCTACACCTTGTATTATCTCTTCTTTGAATGGGTTCTTCTCTATTCCAGGCTGCTCAGCTACAAGCTTAATACCTACATCTTTAACTTTCTTCATACGATTATGTATGTCGATAATAGGCTTAGTAGCTTTCTGGTATTTCTGATACTCATCTAAAGTAGAGACACTCTTACCTAGCAACCCTTGGAATTGTTCAGGCCATTGACTGAAGTTACTGTGTATATGATTATACTGATTTATTAATAAATTTACATATGCATTTTCATCTTGATGTAAGCGGTTCATCTCCTCTTCCAGAGATCCGCTCATATCAACTTCTTCTCTACCAAAGTTATCTTCTAATGAACCTACAATAGGTTTAGCAGTCTGCTGCCCTAAGTGTCTATAAGAATTTGTCATGATACCACCTCCATGTTAACATCAACTTTATCATAGTAAACTCCTAAATAACCATTAGGCATAATACCTACAGCCATAGGGTTAATCTTCATAACATTCTGTGCTATGACACCACGGTAACGACTGTTCTTATCGTTCTTATAATTCCATTCATAAATCTTATAACCAGTAGGTGACTGACCTAGTTCTTCTATATTTTCTTTAAGTCTAATATCTGAAGCAGCCATCATCCCTGCTATACCTATTCCAGTACTTATTATACCTAGACCCATCTGTAGGTTAGCCATAGTCGTATCACCTTTAGGTGGCATGTGAACTGGGAATCCATAAGTAGGTCTTACTCCTAGAGCCTCTCTATTTTTCGCTAGCATTTTACGGGACTGTCTTTGTAATCCCTGTTCTTTCGCATCCCACTGTCTACCCATTGTATTTTTAACACCAGCTTCTACTTCACCACGTTTATGCTGTAGTTCTCTAAGTTTACCTGCATTGTAAGCAGTCGATACACTTTCTCCAGTCTTCATAGAAACTCCAGGCAGCTGTGATTTAGCTATCTGATTCTCTATATCTTTTTTCCTAGCTTCTCCTACAGCATATAAAGCCATGGTGTAGTTGTCACTTGTAGCTCGGCTCATACCTTGGCCGAGTATTCTTTCTCTACCTCGTTTATAAGATAATTCTTTTCTGAAATAATTCAGACCAGCAGAATGGTACTGACTATCTTTTCTTCGTTTTTCTATTCTAGCTTGGTGTCTTATACCAGCATTAGGATCAGGTGCGCACACGGCAAAATTCTATAAAGGACAAGTTGTTGGGTCCGTGACGGATTTCTCGTAAGAATTTGAACCCTAAATATTTAAGTAGCCTTAAGTGGACTGTGTTACGTTTGTCTACAATATTACCTAAGATTGGTTCTGTTCTAGAAGCAAGTACTCGCTTAGCTTCTTTAACAAAAGCTATAGGGTAATCATGTATGACTGGTGTACATACCATCCATATAATACTATCATTGTATATACCACCCATTCCGGCAGTCCTGCCGTTAGGTGCTGTAAAATAAACACAGAAGTCATCATTAACTGCTTCTGTAAGTATAGCCATGGGGTCTAATCCATGACCTTCTTCAATCTCTCTTCGATCTTCAGGGCGTAAGTTAGAAGCCACCTCTAAGGCAGCCTCCAACGTACAAGGAAGTGTGGTATATTTAGACACGGTTGTAAAGTTTAGGTGAGTAGTTACCTTCCCATGCCATTGAATATAATGTAGCAGGAGCAGGGTGGCTTGATTTTAATGTTACTGTTACATTCTCATTCTTTTCATATACTGGTATTGTTTTAATTTTTCTACTTAGATATGGAGCATCATCTACATTGTATTCATCTAAGTCAGTAGACTCATATGTATCTGTATATTGTAGTTTACCTACTCTATCTAATGTTGTTGCATATAAACCTACCTTACCAAAGTTTAATTTAATTCTATGTATAACTAACGACCCTCTAGTATCAGATCTGAACATACCTTGAGCAGGCATATCAACTCTGTAGAATCTAGGGAACTTAACGCTGTACTCATATAGATATCCTATATGTAAAGGATTACTGCTAGTGACACTAGTGGACCAATCCCCTTCTACTACAAACGAAGTACCTGAACTAATACTTTCACATTTAACATATCTACCGACTCTAGCTGTAGATGAGTTAACATCAACTAGTACTAGATCTCCATTAGGATCTGGTATATCTGACTGCCAGTTGAATACACAACTATTAGTGCCATGTGTAAATGTAGTCTTCTTAGTAGTTGAATTATATACCCCACCATATATAGTAGTCCAGTTATCTAGGTGTAGTAAGAAGTTAGTAGTCTCTCCTGTATCAGTTTGAGTTACACTTGGATCTGTAGCAGATTGAATTAAATTAATCTTCTGTAGGAAATGATCTTCATCTAAGAAGAAGTACTCATCATTAACTATGAAATGATATAGTAATTTCTCATTATGTTCCCATTTAAACCAGGTAGCTTGTTCTCTCTTTTGACTTGTAGCGAAGTGTCTAAATCCTATTACTGTAGTATCACCTGTTTTACCGAATAGTACTATACTATTATCTCTTGAATCTGCTACTAGATCTATCTCTTTAGGTAACAAACTAGGAACCCATTTACTAGTCTCTTGTATTACAGGTTCACCTTCTCTCGATATATCAGCACACTCAACGAATCTACTGTACTTATTAGAATTATCAAGCCAAGCTATGCTAGTACCCATGTATATAGGGGGTACTACTTTATTATAATTAAACGCTGATACAGCTCTTAGTCTAGCAGTCTCTGGTGATAATACCTCAGCATCAGATGCTAGTAGGAACTGTTGATTAGTACTGAATACTATTAATCCACTAGTCATCTCTATACCGTCAAATAAATCAGCTGGGTATTTAGAAGAAGATGATATATCTATAGGATCTATAACACTAACAGTCAATGCAGTATCAGCAAAGAAGTTAGGCTCACCAAAAGTAGCAGGTCTGGATAGCGTTACGTTCTCTCCTGATAAGAAAGCTAGTCTATTAGCATAAGACATTACTTTATTTATCGTCTTGCCATTGAATGAAGGTATAGGATTTGTCTTATCATCACCTACTTCACGGTCAGCCCATGTAAATTTTTTAACTAAAAACTTACCGTTAGCTTGTCTCTGTATTACATGAGGCATTGTTGTAGCATCCCAGCTTTTTACAATACCAGGTGCTGCACACTCAGTCCAAGTACCTGCTCCATCCTGATCATTCTGACCAATGAATGTTAAGTAGTAGTCATCCTCATCTGATTGTTGTGTATTCGATACCTTAGTAATATATCCATGCTTACATTGTATAGGTAGTTTCGTTATATCATCAACCGAATCTGTCATAACTCTCATTAAATCTAGATCAACTATCTCTATTGAGAAATCACTAGATGAGTATAAGTACATACCATTACCAATGATAGTAGCTGTAATACCTGTACCACTGAATTCAGTTTGCAGTCCACCTAAGATAGTATCAGCTGTTACAGCAGTATCAGCATCGAATGGTGTTGGATCAGGTCTTAGTATACCATTTACTCCACTGTTGATTGTACCTTTAACTTTAAACTCTTCATGTTCTAATACTGTTATAGTATAAGTAACAGGTGCATCATTATTCTGATAAGTATAACCAGACTTAGCATATGTTGTTGCACCTTTACCTGAATCATTAGAGCCACCTTTTGATTGAGTCAGGTTAACCTTACAAGTATCACCTGTTACCCAACCTTCCCCACCGTGAAGTAAGATAATCTCTCTTCTGTAGGAGCATTGGTAATCAACACCTGATGCATTATCTCCATAACCATAACCACCATGACTGTTCTGACCTTGCTGCCCATTGATAAGTAATCTAAAGACTAGATTATTCTTACCACTAGTAACAGCGTTACCACTAGAGTTCTTAACTTCTACAGTATCTGTTCCAGTGTATGAACCTGCAGCTGTTACATTAAATACTTGAGTACCTATACCATTACAAGCACCAGTACCTCCACCTTCTGATAAGTCATCAGCTGTTATCTTAACTTTAGTTGCTCTGTACTGTGATGTTTCAGTGTTTGTATTATATACATTTAGTGAATACTGTCTTCCATTTTCAGTTCTAAGTAAGTCTACAAATGCAAACTTACCTTTAGCATGAGTTCTAGCAGTAGTTGTACCAGTAGTACCTACAGTTTTAGTTCTATTATTTAAGAAGGTAGTATCATTAATAGTGAATGCTTGTATATCTTCTGTAGCTGTAGCAGAGCTAGGTGTTAAATAAGATGTAATAGATGTATGATCTGAGTCACCGCCATTATATGCTTGACCTGCTGTATCATATTCTACATCCTTTTCAGTACCATCATCGCAATCCCACATTCTGACCTTACCATCAGATGCTACCTGTCCTATATAGTTACCTTCTACTTCATCTCTATGGTAATGAAACCATGATCCATTGGATTGAACATTAGGTAGTTTAGTTACTCCTACTCTTTCAGCTCCTGGTCTTTTATATAAACCATGGATGACATCAGGTATAACATTAACAGCATCTTTAACTTGTCCAGGGACTTTAAGTTGATCAGGTTGCTGAGAGATACCACCTATACCATAGTTAGGAATTTCTTGTGTTATACCTGCCATTATCTTGCAATCACCCTCCAAGGTTGATAGGTTTGATAGACTGAATCTTCAGGGAATCCAAACATAGAATGATTACCTTGATTACATTCATACTCTAAACATGCAGATCTTGCTAAGGACTCTTGTGTACTTAACATCTCTACTAGTCGAGGATTAGCTACAAGTTGTGCTGCAGCATTACGACTAGCTCTATAAGTTATATATCTTTTAAATACTGGTGGTACTTTTTCATATTCAAATAGTCTAGTGATATCTAAAAGCATTTCACCTCCATCCCACTCATCAGTATGATCATACTTATCATATAAGTATCCATCTCTATTTACTACATCATATTTCCTATGTGACCACCCCTCGGTTACATCCATCTTTAATATATCACTTCCTATAGCAATCTTCTTGACTCCTCCTACAGTAGCTGGGGTATAAGTCACATGCTTTTCAGTATTAAAATGCCAGCCTTCCATCTGTATGTCTAGGTTAGCATCTCTTAATAAATTATATACGAACGCTACTTCTGGGTTGTCATATGCCGTTACATTATTATCGACAGTGCTAGTGCCTAAGGTAGTAACAGGTGATTGACCTATGGCTCCCAGTATTGAATTTACAGCGGAGAGTTCGGTCTCGGTATCTATTGTGGTAGCCATAAAATTTTATAATAAAAAAAGGGGAGCGTGAGAACTCCCCTGTATGAATAGCTAGTTATTAAGTACCAGCAAACTTGGCTGGTTTTGTAGCTGTTCCAGCGAACAGTTCCACAGCAGCAGCTGGGTTAAGAGGTTTTGCACCCATAGCCAAGCGTCCAAGAATAACGTCACCCTGGTAAACCACGGATACGTCACCATTTGTAACTTGAACTTGAGGTCCGATTGCTTCAACGCAACCAACAGCTTCTTTCTGGAAGATCAATCCGCAAGAGTTTGCGAATTCAGCAGCAGTACCGTATTCGTTAACGGTCTTCTGTCAAGAAGGAGTTGTAGCTCCGTCTTCATCAAGCATGTTGTCGCCGATGAATGAACCTGTGTTACCAGGATCAGCCGTGGCAGGTACAGAAGGACCAGCGGTTCCACCATACTTGACACCATTAGCTCCAAACCAAGGTATATTCATAGATTTATATATCTTGATTCCGGCAATCGAAATGATTCCGTTTCCGGTCTGCAAGGATTCACCCTGCTCATCACGATTAATTAGAGCGTTGGTTGATTGATTCTGGATCAATTCATAGTACTGTCTTGGAGACAATACGGCAACACGCCCTTCACCTGAAACTCCCTTCTCATCTAGAGCAGCAGCAGCATCATAGAATGCGTCCACTATACTAGAGGCTACATAAGCATTAGATGCTTGTGCATCAGAACCAATACGGATTTGTGTT
>VTLG01006911.1_pt1 | contig 13888 bp, 20 predicted proteins | sample 4694571 | NCBI WGS metagenome assembly VTLG01 (sample SAMN12604809, study PRJNA352737) | marine metagenome | biome: ENVO:00000447; feature: ENVO:00000209|ENVO:00000569|ENVO:01000036; material: ENVO:00002151; isolation source: viral sequences binned using virsorter ...
TATTTCTGGACGCAAAAAGACCGCTTGCTTTCCGCTTTAGAATCCTCTGCCGTTGGCTACCTGTTGAACAACCGTCCCGAACGGTTCAAGACCGAAGAAGAAGCGTTGCCGCTTGCAAGGCGTTTGGCAGTAAGACGATTAGAGAATGCGACACGTTTACCATATAAGAAAACGCAAGTCGATGTCTTGAATCTGGATTGCTACGGCATCGGCACGATTAAGGCCGAGAAGCTTGACAGTGACAGCTAAACTTTAGGATTGACAGTAACCAGTATTTATGAGAGAATTACCTATGTTGAAATTCAAAGATGCAAACGGCAAACTCAAGAAGATGGCAAAGAAGCTTGGCATTAAGCTCAAGACGTTCACACTCCCAGCGGGTTATACTTGCCCAGGTGCAAAGGATTGCTTGGCTTATGCAGACCGCAAAACAGGCAAAGTCAAAGACGGCAAAGATACTCAATTCCGCTGCTTCATGGCTTCACTCGAAGCAACCTTCCCTTCCCTGCGCCAGATGGTGTGGGAGAACCTAGAGAAGATTCGCGCAGCGTTAAAAGTTGGCTGGATGGAGTGCGCGGATTTGATTTGCGAATCATTGCCAAAGAAGTTTGACGTAATGCGCGTTCACGTTGGCGGCGATTACTTTTCAGAGGAGTATTTGCTGGCGTGGATTGAAGTCGCAAAACGCAATCCGTCGAAGGTGTTTTACTCTTACAGCAAAAGCCTTCATCTGATGAAGAAGTACGCTTTGCCAAGCAACCTAGTTTTGACGGCTTCCCGTGGTGGCAAGTATGACGAGTTGATTGACCTTCACGCATGGAAAGAAGCGGTTGTGGTTTACAGTGAGAAAGAAGCTGCCGACCTTGGGTTGGAGATTGACCACGACGATGAACACGCAGCATTTGGCAAAGAGAATTTCGCTTTGCTGATTCACGGAACACAGCCAAAGGGCAGCGCAGCGGGCGAAGCTCTCAAGGAAGTGAAAAGGCTTGCTAAACTTCAAAGTGCATAGTATAATGGGGGAACTATATGGAACTATTCGCGCTAGGTTTAACAGCAGTAATTATAATTAAAGCATTAAAAGGAGATTCAAGATGACGAAAAAAGAAAAGAAGCAAATAGAAGGTGTGCTAGCTTTCGCAATGATTGCAAACGCACGCAACGCAGACCCGCGCGAAATGTTCGTGGCTCTTGCGAATGACATCCATAGAATAAAGTGTGGAGAAGAAGCGACGGAAATGACTAAACTTTGGAAAACGAATTAATATGAAAGTACCTGAATTTGCTATTGCGCAGAATGATAAGACTAGGCGCACCATGCTTTGGTCAATAGACCATTGGAAAGAATTACCCGATGAGGATTATGAAATAGTCGCTTTAATTGCAAAGCTATTGCGAACATCGAAAGACCCTAATAAGGTGTTGCAAGATATCGTGAGGGCCAACGATTGGTGATAGCGCCGGGCTACCCGGAAGAAAGTTTTATTACTAGGACTACGGATGTCCCACCCCCTGTGCTATACTGTGTGCATGATAATTAAGATTGAGGCAATTAAGCCGCTAGCAACCCAACGCACCAAGAACCGCATCCGTGAACATGGTGCAAATGGCTTTATGGTAGAGCGTCGAAATGATAACGCCTTTCCACCCATGTGGCTGTTGCGTGGTAACGATTGGCTGGGCTGGTTGCCCATTAGTGAATTTAGGGTTATTGAAACGAAAGAAAGTGCTTGACATTTATTGAAGTAACTGCTATACTAGTTTTATGATGATTGAGAAAACGAACATAACCTACATCCCATCCTTCGGCAATGTTGCCGACTACGGATGGTTGGAGATAGACGGAGAATGCGTGCGTGTGGTAGACATCCACAGTTGGGATGACTTTGGTCACACGCAAGACACCTTTATCCTAGAGGATGGCAGACAGTACATCTCGCACGATGAAGGCGAAACATTCCAACGGGAAGGATATTAGAATTACATGAAAAAGAATTATTACGTTGAGATGTTTGCAGTAGGCAAGAAAGAAACTAGCGGTTTCGATGGATTTGATGAGAGCGTTGCTCATTTCACTACTGATGCTGTGCATCCTTCAGTCGAATTTGAGAAAGCCATGAAACAAGCCATTGATGAGAGGTGGAATCAAGAAAAGCGTTGGTGGAAAGATTATCGGCTTGGCAAGGTAATGGTCGAAACAGGTAGAGAGCCTGTGTCGGTCATGTCTCCCGCTTGGGAGTACCATAAGGGCCGCACATTCCCAGTGTATGAGGAGGTTGACACTAGCGTTATTCATCGCTCAGGTCAATCCTTTAGTGAGTCAGGCTATAATAACTTCTGCTAAAGAAACTGCTTGACATTAAACCAAGAATCTGTTATTATACTAAAACCATGAGAAACATTATCGAAGTAGAGGACGGCAAGATGGTACATTCTAGCCGCTTTGAAGTTAACCTACACATCATCACACGCAACTTCTGGGAGTATTACCTAGAGGAACCTGACTCCAATGGCATCGCCTTTGGCTATGTAATGGGCGACTTTAACGAGTGGGGCAGCGTAGATGTCAATGAGCTTAAGCCCTACATCATCAGCAGCACACGCGAGCTTGATGAGGTTATGCCACCAGCAGGATATAGCTGGGAGGATGAGTTACAGGATGTGCCGCTTGACACGGTAAGCGAAGCCCGTGAGACCCACGCGCCGTTATCGTCGGGAAGCGAATACTCCGTAGCGGAGTAAGCACATCCACATCCCTGCGGAGGCCTTTGTCGTTTTCACCTCCGCAGGGTTTATCAATTTACATTATGCTGGACGCTTTCCTAATTACATTAATAATTTCCTTTTCAACCTTTTACCTATTTGGTAAGTGGTACATAGGCTAGAGGCCGGGCAACCCGGAAGGGAAGCTCATTCTGTTGCCACGTTGAGTTAACGCCGAGTCTTACTCAGGGCAGGAGCCGAAACTACATCCGATTATAATCGGAGTAAGGGTCATCCCATTCTGACTGCCACTCTCGGAGTAACTCCTCACGAAAGCGACGGTCTACAGGTTGAGGTCGGTCTAAAGAAACCAACCATCCCTTACCGTCACGGGGAGAAGCAACCACTGTGCCTCTTTCCCCGTTATGGGTTTCGACTTCCATGCCTAATGCAATGGTAGTCATTTCTCTGTTATGTCTATCGCAGGCTATCGTATCCACACATAGCACCACATAGACAGACGCAGAAGATTATTAAGGGTAGGATTTCCATATTAGTTTATTATTATTAGGGTTAAAGCGATTGCAATGATAGCACCGCAGATGATGAATAGATTATAAAATGCTTTTTCTATTTTATTATCTTGGGTAGGTGTTGGCTTGAACTGTTTGGCAATCACATTAACAGGCTTGCTGGCAGCAACGGCTTGCACCTTACGTTGCTCTTGCACCCAACGCCATGCGCCCTTGAGTACCCACTCTTGACCGTCAGGACTGCGGTGCTTTGCGGTGGTGTGTCCATCCCACATCCATTGACCATTAGCACCTTGAGGCGTGTGTGGCATTGGCTCGCTGTTATTTATCGTTTCCATATTTCGTGAGAGTATTATGAACTATTTTGAGCTAATTGTCAAGCACTAATTTAAGCATAGATTTAGGCATTGCCATCATATACACTGACCCCAAGGGTGACATATGCGCCACGCGCACGAAGCCATTCACGGGCCTTCTTGGGTGTAGGTCTTTGATTACCACAGCTCGCCAGTTGGGGTTGTCTCGGTGCTTTACTAGGTCGTTTTCTCTCATGTTCTGTATACAGTTTACCACATAATTGCCGATGTGTCAAGCCCTCACAGCTACTTGCCGGGCAGCCCGGTGTCACACCCGGTAACCACCTCTCAGCCCTTGACAGATGGCCGTTTATGTAGTATATTATATCCAATGAAAGACGACATGAAGAAAGCAACCTACACTCTCTGGGACGGCAGCAAGCTGCTCCACACCTACCCACACACCCGCGAGGGTTATGACGCCGCATTAGTTCAAGCCTTTGAGTATGGCGGACACTGGCTGAAAATCTTTTCCAGCCGTGATGACCTCGTTTGGTCTGCCAAAGACCTTGGCGAAGCTCCAACCAGTGAGGAAATGGCTGAGATGGATACCATTTACAGCGAGTGCGACAGTTACGACGACTTTGAATAGTCAATTTAACTTTTAACATACTGACATTATGGAATTACTACCTTTACTTATCGTTTTTATCTGCCTTTCTGCCGTTGCTCTGATTACAGACTAGCCGCAGAGGCCCCCCATACCCCACCCCATTCCAAAAAAACAGGAAAAAGGGTTTGATTAGACAGAGGGGGGGGTGTATAATATAAGTCTCCCCGAGAAAAAAAGAAACATAATTATCCATATTTATAAAATGATATACCAATATAAAATACAGACTCTAACGCGAGTAGAATTGGGAGTTGTTTTATATATATGTAATGAACTGTTCGACACCAAAGTAAAGGTTGACGAGCACACGATAACAGCATATAAAGAAAAAGCTCTTATAGCGAAGCTTCGCGCAGCGAAAAAAGAAGTTAAGGCTGAATATTTTGAATTCTATGAAGTGATATGCGGCAAGTTAGGTGTTGACTTATGAGTAAGGTTCTGTTAGACTTACAACATGAAAAAAATAATTGCTTGTTTATTGCTGTCGTTTCAGTTACCCGCCGATGAGGTGCTCACGCAAGAAGAAAGAATCGTGGCGCTAACTTTACTCGGAGAGGCCCGTGGTGAAAAAGAAATCGGCATGTTTGCCGTGGGGTGTGTTATCCAGAAAAGAGTCTTAGAACGCAACCTGACGCCAAAGCAGGTATGTCTAGAGCGTAAGCAGTTCGATGTTTGGACGGGCAAGAAAGAAAGAGACTTGATGTATCTATGGAAGGCCGACCCAAAGATGGTCGCGTATGCAAGAAGGCTGGCTAGGTACATCTGTAGTAAAACGCATAGATTAGCTGACGCTACAAACGGGGCTAATCATTTCTGTCATGTCAATTCTTATCCTTATTGGATAAAAGGAAAAAAACCAACTAAAATAATTGGAAGGCATAAATTTTTTAAACTTTAAGCGAGTGTAGCTCAATTGGTAGAGCATCTGCTTGCCATGCAGAAGGTCGTGGGTTCGAGACCCACTACTCGCTCCAATTATTATGAGTGTGAGAAATAAATTTTACGAGGTACAAGAACAGTGGAACAATTTGCACTGGAATTCATTAAGATTCTTCAGGAAGGAAGATGACGCCAAAGAATACGTGTCTGTATACGAGTCTAGAAGTCACAAATACCCCACTAGAGTAGTGGAACATGAATTTAGTAACATAAAAGACTTTAAGAGCGGGTAATTTTTAAAACGCTGATAACTTTGGTGCTAGAAAAGAAATTTTTGATATATTCTTTTGAATGAGTTGGATATGTTATCCAGTGCCACTGCTTGAGTAAGTTAGGGCCTTTGATAAGAACTATTGCTACATCACCCTCCTTCAGAGAGTCGAAGCTGACTTCTTGTATATTATATCCTCTTTTCTTCAGATACTTTTTTAACTCACAGGGAAAAGTAATCTCTAATGCTCTGTAATCAAATGACGCTAATAATAACCTACTAGTATTACCTGTTGATTGGATGTCTTTGCTGATAGATTCGCGGCTAACTAATTTTCTTTCTAATTTTATAATTGCATCTTGAATAGAGTCAGGACCACACGAGTGGTAGTGGCGGATATAGAATCCTTCTTCTTTTTTGAATTTTTCTTTGTGGAATACCCCACAACTTGAATTTAAAAATATAAAACAAATAGCTAGCACCCAAGCTAACCATTTAGTAGGTTTAGGTTTCATTATTGGAAATTACACTTATTTGTGTGTAATATGTTGTAACATGCCTAGAGAAAGAGGAACCCGTAATGGGAAGTTAAAAATTCGAGGAGGCAAAGAGGTGGCTGAAGAAGTTACAGATTATTCCCCAGAAAGATATCTCGCCCCTAATCCTATCAAAACCCAAATCAAATTAAACCAATTACCTTGGACAGAAAAACAAAAAGATTTTTTTAGAATAGCATTACACCCTTCCACTAAAGTAATGTTTGTTAATGGCCCAGCAGGGACATCTAAGACTCTGCTATCTGTTTATTGCGCTTTGCAGATGCTTAACATGAAAACCATCAATAACATCATGTATCTGCGTTCAGCAGTAGAGAGTAGCGCGAATTCATTAGGCTTTTTGCCGGGTAGTGCAGAAGAGAAGCTTAAGTTTTATAATTTACCGTTTTTGGATAAACTAGATGAGTTATTGATTACTGTGAAGCCTGAGAAGCTGGTCGAACAGGACAGGGTTTCTATGTTTCCTGTTAACTTCGCTCGCGGAATGAATTGGCAAGCGAAAGCTGTCATTCTAGACGAAGCGCAAAATAGCACGGCTAAAGAAATCATTACCGTTCTCACTCGTTTAGGTGAGGGTAGTAAAGCTTTTGTACTAGCAGACCCAATGCAAACCGATTTAAAGAATCCAAATCATATCGGTGGATGTCAGTCTTTAATTAAATCCATGTTCTCTAACGATGAATGTTTTGAACACGGTGTTTATTATTTTGAATTTGACGAAGACGATATCATGCGTTCAGAACTTGTAAAGTTCTTGGTTAAGAAGTTTCAAGATATCGAGTAATCGTTTTTAATTATTTATAATTATAAAACAAAAAATTACGAACAGTGTCAAGCTGTTCGTTTCCTTATTGTTTAACGTTTTTTATCGTCCCTTTTCCACCCTTCTCTAGAAAGGCATCTGGCGACGGTGTTTCCGAACTTGGTCACCTTTTCTTCTGAGGCGTCCCAGAAGAATGCGTGAGCTATTTCATGTATTATAGTGTTCAAAACCTCTTTATCGGGTTGGTCTGGATTGATAAAAATCTTGGGTGACTTCTCTGAAGGGTCGTAACAAATACCCTCTGCTTTATAGCATTTATGCGGTTTTTTGAGCAAAAGCTCATATCTAACCCTTTTGTCGGTCCTGAAAACAAAAGGTTTGCTATGTTTCATGTGTATTTATAATTACATTAAATTTGACAACCTCCGTCAAAAAAATATAATAATTATGAAATTATATTGCTCTAATTGTGGACATCCGAACCCCTACGCGGGGAAAAAGCCTAATTTTTGCGTAAATTGCGGGCACAGCTTCAACCAAGGACAGGCAGCAGCCCAAACCCAAGAAGTTGAAGAAAATTTGGAAGATTTGGTAGAATTTGTAGAAGATACTCCTACTAACCTTTCTGGATTGGACGTAGAAATAGAACCGTTTGGACAAACTAATTCGGTCACTCTTGGTGAAGTGGTTAATAACTCCTTGGATTCTAAAGAGGGACTACAACCCGCACCCAAAGCGCAAAGAGCCAAAGCAAAAAGGATAACTAAAAAGGCAAGGGAAGAGAATGCGAAAAATGTAATGGAGGAATTCAGGAAAGAGGCTGGGGCTAGCAGAAGAGACAAACCCGATTCGTAATGCCTAGAAAAAAGAAGCTCAAATTTGAAGATTGTGTCAGTGATGTTGATTTTGAAATCAATAAAAGAAGAAGTAAGTGGAATCTTACAGCTCTAGCTTGGATGGATTTTGATGATGTATCCCAAATTCTAAGGATACACATACATAAAAAATGGCATTTGTATGACCAAATCAAACCCCTGGCCCCTTGGATAAACAGAATAATCACAAACCAAATCAAAAACCTAATCAGAAACAACTATGGTAATTTTACTAGACCCTGTTTAAGATGTGCTGCTGCCGAAGGCGAAGACCTATGCCAAATATATAAAACCCAGTGTGCCGATTGCCCACTCTACGCTCAATGGGAAAAAACCAAAAAACGGGCTCACGACGCAAAGCTTCCCCTATCATTAGAAAACCATACCAAAGAAGTCCACTCGATACCAACTGATAATTGTGATATTGAATTAGCCGCAGAGAAGCTTCATAAAAAAATGCAAAAAATTTTAAAACCTAATGAATGGATGGTATACAGGTATTTATATGTAGACTACCTATCCGAAGAAGAAGTCGCCAAGAAGATGGGTTATAGAACCACCGAGAAGAATAGGCAGCCGGGTTACAAACAGATTAAAAACATTAAAAAAAACATCATAAAGAAAGTAAAAGACTTGCTTAATGATGAACAAATTGATATCTTTTAAATAAATGACTACTGAAGAAAGACATCTTAAAGCTTTAGAGCTGTGGCAGGAAAGAGGCGAAGAGAATCCTCCATCCTTGGCCGAGCTTATATCCGTGGCTTACCCAGATAGGGATGACATAGATGGACGCACAAAAGAAGCCAGAGAACTCAAGGCCTACCTAACCGAGCATGGCATATCCGCCGATGGCGCACACGTTTACCACTCTAAGGCTATAGAGCTAACCGAGGAGCAAAAAGAATTCGTTCGCAATAACGGTAGCCTTATGAACTCTGTAAATCTAGGTAGAGTCCTATTTAAGAATGAAACGCTAACCAATCTAAATGCAGAAATCAGAGCCATCAACGATTACCAAAAGACGTTAGACCAAGACGAAATAGCTCAAGACACAAATGATGTACCCGATAGGAGCGAGTACCTAGCGCCAAAAACATTTGATAAAACCATTCTCCGGGTAAACAAGTACATATCGCCAAAAATTGATAAAAAGAAAATTAGCCCCAGAATAAGAAAGGGGTTGGAGGCTTTAATGGGTTATCTTAACACCTATAGGTTTGTCCACCAGATGGAGACTTATACAACTAACACGGATAGAACTTTATTCGAGAGTTCTTTCGTCAGATACACATATGACAAATCAGATTTAACCCAAGAAGAAGTTGACCAGTATATAGTATTAGCAACCGAAGTGGTTATAGGCTCTACTATTCAAGCTCGCTCTGAAAGGTTGCAGCAGCTATTGGATGTGTCAGCAGAAGATACCGAAGGCAGACGGGTCGCTATGGGCCTGGTAAACGCAATAAGCGCAGCGCAAACAGAGTATAATCAATGCGTTGGCCGACAGCATAAGCTACTAAGCGACCTCAAAGAAAAACGTTCCGACAAACTCAAAAATCAAATCAAAGCAAATGCTAGCATCATTAATCTAGTAGAGATGTGGAAAGAAGAGGAGTCCAGAAAGAAGCTGATAAAACTTGCAGAGCTAAGAAAAAAAGCTGTAAAAGACGAGATTAAAAAGCTATCATCTATGGACGAAGTTAAAGCTAGGATAATGGGTATAAGCGAGGACGAGGTACTAAATGGTTAAATGTGCAATATGCGGAAAAGAATTCCAAACCGACAAACAACTTCATGCGCACCTTAAAGCTCATAAGTTGAGGGTTGCTGAATATTACCAACAGGAGTTCCCTAGGCATGACAAGTTCGATAAATCCATAATTAAGTTTAAAAATAAAGAGCAGTATTTAAGCTCCGATTTTAACTCTAGGATTACCCTAAAAAAATGGCTAAAAGAAGCTTCGGAAGCTGAAGCTAAACAATACTGTTCAGAGCTATTGACTAAAAGAAAAGAGAAAAAAAATTTAACCTATTCCCCAACTCAAGTCGAGCTTAGAAGTATATTAAGCCCTCCCGTGCATTACTACAACGAGCTGTTTGGCAGTTACTATGAACTATGTGACTCTTTGGGTTATGAGAATAGATTTCATAATCCTCGCAAGATTTCATATGGCGGCATATATGACGACCCAAGCTATAAGATATATGTAGACACCAGAGAGAAAAAGCCCTTAAAATTTAAACGTTTTGAGTCAGAAATTAAAACTCTCAAATTTGGTGACTACGCCCTAAGCTCCAAAGAGGACACCTGCAACTGCTACATAGAGAGGAAAGCTATTGGTGATTTCATCGGTACGTTAAGCGGTGGATACGATAGGTTTACGCGAGAGATAGAAAGGGCAGCAGAAGCCGAAGCGCAATTGATTGTATTGGTCGAGGAAAGCTTTAGTAATTGTTTGGGGTTTAACTATCTCCCTCATGTCTACAAGAAAACTAAAGTTACTCCCGACTATATATTCCATAACGTAAGAAAGCTTATTCAAACTTACCCTCACATACAATTTTTATTTGTAAAAAACAGAACAGAGGCATCTGAGACTATAGAGAAAATATTTACATGTGGGTGCGCTTATAAGAAGATAGATTTACAACTAGCATATGATACTAAGATTTTATAATGTGGTACGCGCCAGAAAAATACGATAAGGCTTACGACAACTTAAACGACGAGTTTTTGAACCTTAAGGGAGACCTCCAAGACAAGGAGGCTAAAATATCTTTGGCTAAATTTTTAAGGGCCAACGTGGGATTTACTACCGAGTTAGTATCTGGGCTCAAACTCGCACCATTTCAAGAGATAACCCTGAAGGGGATGTTGAATAGGAATTTTTCAATGTGCGTCTGGGGCCGTGGTTGCGGCAAGACTTTTATCGCTTCTGTTTTCTGTTTCCTCCAATGCTTATTTGAACCTGGCACAAAAATACTTATAGCTGGCCCCACCTTTCGTACGGCCCGTTTCATATTCAACCACTTGGAGAAGCTGGTTGAATCTAAAGAGGCAGAGCTGTTAGCTCAATGCTTTGGCGCAAAGGCTAAACGTAACGACCAATTTGAGTGGCTTATTAATGGAGGTTCCATAACGGCTATTCCGCTTAACGGAGAGAAAATTCGTGGTTTCCGCGCCAACGTGCTAGTTCTTGACGAGTACCTTCTACTGCCAGAAGATATTATATCTACGGTTCTTATGCCGTTCTTGGTTGCTCCACAAAACATGAAAGAGCGATTGCAAATCAGAGAGATGGAAGACAAACTTATACAAGAGGGCCACATGAAAGAAGAGGACAAGCTTGTATTTGAAAATACATCTAAGATGATAGCGCTTTCCTCTGCTAGCTATACGTTTGAAAATTTATACCGACAGTATAAAGAGTGGATGGAAAAAATTTACTCTAAAGACACTGGGGATGCCAGCTACTTTATATCCCAAATGGGATACGAGGCGTTGCCTACGGAAATGATTGACCCGACCATTATTGAAGAAGCTCAAAGCGGAGGCCAAAGCCATTCGAGTTTTAAACGAGAATATTGCGCTCAATTTACAGACGGAAGCGACAGCTACTTCAGCGCAAAGAAAATGCATAAATGCACAGTGCCAGACGGAGAGGCCCCCACATTAAAAATTAAAGGAGAGGAAGATAAAAAATATATTTTAGCTATTGACCCGTCTTTCTCTAATAGTCCTACTTCTGACTTCTTCGCTATGGCTGTAATGGAATTAGACCAAGAGAATCCATACACTTCTACACTGGTTCATAACTACGCTGTTGCTGGCGCTGACCTCAAAGACCATATCGCCTATATGGATTATGTTACTGATTCGTTTAACTTGGAGATGATTATTATTGATAATGCCGGGTATCAATTTCTTGACGCCTGTAATGAAAACGCGGCATTCGTAAAGAAGAAGATGAAGTTCTTTGACTTCGACTCTGATAAAGAAGGGGTAGACCAAGAGAAGATGCTTAGAAAGGCTAGAAGGTTTTATAACAAACAAGATGGAGCCAAATGCTTCAAGCAGATATTTACCACCAACTTCATTAGAAATGCCAATGAATATCTTCAGGCCTGTATTGACCATAAAAAGGTTTGGTTTGCCTCCAGACTTTCACCAGCCCCCGACGCCTTTACTAGAGCCACCAACCTAAATTTGAAATTAAAATTCAAAAATGGAGAATCTATACTTGACTTAATCGAAAATCAAGATAACCTTATATATCAAGTAAAAAAACAATGCACGCTGATTGAGGTTAAGAGCACTGCCAAAGGAGTGCAGACCTTTGACCTTCCGCAGCATTTAAAACGCGACACAACGCAAAATAGAGCCCGCAGGGACAACTATACGACATTAATGTTAGGTAATTGGGCCGTAAAGTGTTATTATGACATGATGGCAAAGCCAAAAGAAGAAACGGCAACATTTATGCCCAAAATGCTCTAATAAGCGTGTAAATTAAACTGAATTTAATATCATGGCAGGTACAAGGCGAAAAAAGGTTGAAGAGGCTATCCCGTTGATGACTAGCGCTGGGGAAGTAAAAGCTGCTGCGTCAACTTCTAGCACCAGAACTAGAAGGAATAAAGCTTCAGGGGTAATCAGAACTGATAGATTTAAAAATATTGAAGAAGGATTAATTCCTTATAAATATTCTTCCAGTGGCGTAAACAATAAATCCAACGTAGATGTCAGAGATACTGTGATTCTATGTCAGAAGGCTTATTATAATTTTGCGACTTTCAGAAACGTCATTGATTTGATGACTGAGTTTTCAGTGGGCGATATATACTTCTCTGGAGGCAATAAAAAATCCAGAGACTTTTTCGAGGCATTCTTCAAGAAGCTAAACATCAACTCTTTATTGGACAGATACTTCAGGGAATACTACAGGTCTGGCAACGTGTTTCTTTATAGGTTTGACGCCAGCCTAACCAGCGAAGATGCCCTCAAGGTATCTCAGGTGTACGGAGCAAAAAAATCTGGCAAGAACGTTAATCTCCCCGCTAAATACATCATACTCAATCCTGCTGATATTCAGTTGGGTGGCAGTGTTTCTTTTCACGCCGGTACTTACTATAAGGTTCTTTCGGATTATGAGTTAGAGAGACTCAAAAACCCAAGGACCGAAGAAGACGTTCAAGTCCTTAAGAGTCTAGACCCAAGCGTTCAAAAACTAATTAAACAGAAAAAAGTTTCTTCTGTATTGATAGAGCTTCAGAAAGAAAAAGTTACAGCAGTATTTTATAAGAAGCAAGACTATGAGCCATTTGCTGTTCCTATGGGCTTCCCAGTTTTAGAAGACATTAACTGGAAGGCTGAACTTAAAAAGATGGATATGGCCGTAAGCCGCACAATGCAGCAAGCGATTTTGCTGGTTACTATGGGTGCGGAGCCAGATAAAGGTGGAGTAAACCAGAAGAACCTTCAAGCCATGCAGACGTTGTTCGAGAACGAATCTGTGGGTAGAGTGTTGATTGCGGACTATACCACCAAAGCCGAATTTGTAGTGCCTAATATTGCCGCCCTGCTAGACCCGAAAAAATACGAAGTTGTAGACAGAGATATTCAAATCGGTTTAAACAACATTCTAGTTGGCGAAAGTAAGTATGCAAATCAAAACGCTAAAGTAGATTTGTTTGTATCGCGTCTAGCTCAAGGCAGAAGAACTTTCTTAAACGAATTTTTAATTCCAGAAATCAAAAGGATAGCCAAGGAGGTGGGGTTCAAATCTTATCCAGTTCCACATTTCGATAAGATATCCCTCAAAGATAACACTAACCTTTTGAGAATTTACAGCAGACTAATTGAAGTCGGTGTCTTGACCGCAGAAGAAGGTATCGAAGCGATTGAGACAGGAAGATTGCCAGAAGCCGCAAATTCAGTTGATTCACAAAAAGACTTCAAGAAGCATAAAGAGGAGGGTCTTTACGAACCGATTATGGGAGGCCCACACACTCAGAATAATTTAGCTGATAAGCAGATAAAGCATCAAGAAAAAATTCAAAAAGAATCCCAAAAAGAAGCCAAGAACTCCCCCAACCTGCCGGGTGGAGAGAAGGGCGAGGGACAACCCGCTGGCCGTCCCGAAGGTACGCCGCAAGAGCAAAGCGACAAATCCCCTATTGGAGACGGTGAACAGTCGAGATACGCCAGCTTCAGTTTAACCAAAATAACGGATAATATGGTAGCCGCCAACAAGCTATTCAAAGCTGTTGAGGCTGGATTAAGGAAGCAGCATAAGATTAAACGCTTAAGCAAACAGCAAAAGGAAATTGCAGAA
>VTLG01010711.1_pt1 | contig 13887 bp, 12 predicted proteins | sample 4694571 | NCBI WGS metagenome assembly VTLG01 (sample SAMN12604809, study PRJNA352737) | marine metagenome | biome: ENVO:00000447; feature: ENVO:00000209|ENVO:00000569|ENVO:01000036; material: ENVO:00002151; isolation source: viral sequences binned using virsorter ...
CTAGGGTCACCTGAAGAAGCTGTAAATCTTTTTAATTTTATTTTTAATGGCATTAATTACCGTCCACTTGATCTGTAAATTCTAATTTTTTGCTTGTAGCATTATATACTAAAAATTTACCATTACCAAGTGAACTTGTATCAACGTCATCTAAATTCAGTAATCTTACTTCACCACCACCACCTATTGAGGCCATTTGCATAGTTACTAGTTTTCTAAATTGTTTAAATTCTAATTGTAATTTTTCTAAATCTGAAAGTTGTCGTTGTTCAGTTAATTGTTCAGGTTTTTTAATTAAACTAGACATTGCCTGTGCTAATGAATTAACATCTGTTTCTTCAATTTTAGGTTCAGGTCTTTTATTAATATTAAAGTAATTAACAGGTTTAATTTCAACTTGTTTAACTTCTTTAATTGTTTCACCTGCTCTAGGCCATCTTTCTTCGGCAGTAGGAAATCTATCTTTATTTTCTGTAATTGGTTCTAACTGATCTTGTAATTTTTGTGATTCAGATTTTTCTTTTATAGTATCTTCAACAGATTGATCTATAAGTTTTTCTACTTCTTTTTCTTTACTAGGTATTGTTTCGTGGTCATAATGAACTTCAGCAGGATCAAAACCATCTTTAGTTGTTCCTGGTTTTTGTCTTTCAATTTGTTCTTGTAGATTGTCTTCAAAAGTTTGAAGTCTAGTAAAAAATGTTTGTAAGGCGTCTAATTTAGTGCCTTCTCTTTGTGCTAAAATTACTTGATTTTGTTGGCCGGTTTTAATCGTGCCAAAAAAGTCTGATAAATCGGTTTCTTTGATTTCGACTCTTGGTGTAAATCTTTTTCTTTCTTCGGCAACTCTTGTTTTTTCAATTGAAACGGTTTTAAAAAATTCTGATAATTCATTCATTATACTTTAGTTGCCTCTGGATTGACCGTTACAATACCATAATGTACTTTTTCTATTGTAGAGTCTGATAAAATTAATTCTACATCATACACATAACGACCTGCTGTAATATCAGCAGTTGTTGAATTTGATAATACTAATTTGTAAATACCGCTTGAACCTGTTACAACTGAAGCTGTAAATGTAGCAGTTGCTGAAGAAGAGTCATAAGACTTTCTTATTTGAGATTGTAAAGTTAAACCAGAAATATCGTAGGCAGTTGAACCGTCAGTTGTTACGGTAAAATTTTTAGAAAAATCTGCCCCTTGGTCGATTGAAAAATTAACTGCTGTCTTTTGTGTAACTGCCATAACACTTTAATTATCCTATAAATTTATATCTTAAAATAACAATACCTTTTCCACCAGCACCACCAGCTGTAGGATTACTATTAGAATTAGAGTAAGCGCCACCTCCACCACCACCAGTATTTGCTGTGCCTGCCACTCCAGAACCTGGACCATTTGATCCATTAGTGAAACCATTACCACCACCTCCAGCACCCCCACAACCTTTTGTAGTTTCTCCAGCACCACCACCGCCTCCGCCACGAGTTACAGATGAACCTGTTATACTTGAAGCGAGACCAGCACCGCCGTCAGCACCATTTGTGTTACAAGCATTTGTAGCAGCAGCACCAATACCACCTCCGCCGCCACCAGCGTCACTAGCACCATTACTTCCATTATTACCTTGAGGTGGACTTACAGGTGGTGTATTACCATTACCTTTTGTACAATTGTTTGCTCCAGCACCTCCACCAGAACCTCCTGGTCCGCCATCGCCACCCGGAGAAGGACCGCCTCTAGCGCCATTACCACCGCCAGCAGATGTGATTGTACTGAATACTGAATTAGAGCCGTCTGACCCGACAAAACCAGATGAAAAAGGTCCTGGTTGAGCACCGCCAGCACCACCACCACCAACACTAATTGGAAATGTTGTTGCTGTTACGGTTATACCTGATGTAGCAGCCGCAGGACTTGCTGTGTGAGGTGAACTTGCTGTACTATCTTTACCCTCTCTATAACCACCAGCACCGCCTCCGCCACCTGCCGCTTGAGTATCTACGTTAGAACCTGTTCCTGCGCCACCGCCACCAGCGACCACTAAATAATCTACATTTGAGGCCTCTGCCGTTGGTATTCCTGAACCTAAAGATGAAACTATAAAATTACCATCACCTGTAAAAGTGTGTATTTTATAATCGCCTGATTGAGTTACGGTACCACCAGTTGCTTGAATAAATGTAGCTCCGTATATACCTGTTGCTATGGCACCTGGTGTTGTGCCAGCCGCTTGATTTAATTTAACTAGATAACCTTTATTTGCGTCAACATAAACTAATTCAACAATAGCATTATCTGTTGTTACTTTGAAATCTGGACCTGTTGTACTATCTATTAATTGACCGCCTGTATTAATAATAAGTTGATTTGTTCCAAATGTTCCGCCATAATCAGCAAAGACGAAAGTATCTCCTCTACTAGGAGAACTTGGTAAAAATACTTCTATAACACCAACATTTGTATCTAAAAAATAACCTTTGCCAGCTTCAGCAGTTAATGTTGTTGAACCATCAGCAACCGTTAATGCTTGCCATTCAATATGTTTTATAGAAGCAGAGCCACCTAATGAAACACTTGAACCATTTATTGTAACTGCTGAATTGGATAATTTAGCATTTGCGATTGTGCCTGGTGCTATGTCAGCCGCTATAACGGTTGAGTTTTCTATTTTATCTGTCGTTACAGCGTCATCAGCTATACCAGTATTTTGAACTTTTGTTAATGCCATATTAATTCTCTCTTACTATTTATCTAAAATCCTTATTGAAATTTATATCTTAATACAACTATTCCTTTACCACCAGCTCCACCTGAACCTCCTGTTGCGTTGTTAGTGCCTCCGCCACCACCGCCTGAATTTGCCGTACCAGCGACACCTACTCTCGCTGGCTCAGGACCTGTAGCAGGGCCACCTGTTGTACCACCACCACCTAAAGCAGCCGTTTGTGTACTTGAAGGAGTATTACCACCAGCCTGTCCACCACCAGAAAAATATTGAAAGCAACCACTAGGCACACCATTACTACCAAATGCTGTTGGAAATCCTCCGCCAACACCACCTGCTACATTTGTGCCTGTATTAGCAGCTGTTCCGGCAGCCATAAAACCTCCGCCGCCTCCGCCGCCTCCATCAGGACCAGGAGAACCTCTAGCACCGCCAGCACTACCTTGAGAAGGAGAAACTGGTGGAGTATTTCCTGCTCCGCCTGGTTTATTTAATCCGCCACCTGAACCACCACCACCTGAGCCGCCTGAATTTCCTGGGCCACCACCACCTGGATTATGTCCGCCATCACCACCACCTGTTGATGTGATAGTTGAAAATACTGAATTAGAACCTCTTAGCGTTCCTGGATTAGGTTGAGGATGTGATTTAGCAGCTGAGCCGCCACCTACGGTGATCGGAAAAGTTGCCGCCGTTACTGGCACACCAGCCGGGCCAATTCTTGGTTTTGCTGGATAACAACCTGTAACATCTGGTGATAGAAAAAATCTCAAACCACCAGCGCCACCACCTCCACTAGAATTTCCTCCTGGTGTACCGCCAGCACCTCCGCCTGCTACTACAAGATAATCAACATTGTTAGGTCCGCCAGCTGGATTACCAATAGATGAAACCACAAAACAACCATCACCTGTAAATGTATGAATTTTAAAATTACCTGAAGTAGTTATCGTACCGCCTGTGGCTTGTATAAATGTGGTAGTATCATATCCACCACCTGTATCTAAAGCGTTATCTGGTGTAGTGCCAGCCGCTTGATTTAAAATAACTTGCCAGCCTTTATTATCGTCAATATAAACTAACTCTACTATAGCGTTGTTAGTTTCTACTTTAAAATCTGGACCTGTTGTACTATCAATAAGTTTTCCACCCGTATTAATAATTAATTTATTTGTAGCAAAAGTACCACCATAATCAACAAGGCCTATTGTATCACCTCTACTTGGTGATGTAGGTAAAAATACTTCTATAACACCAGTATTTGTATCAAGGAAATATCCTTTACCTGCCTCTGCTGTAAGTGTTGTTGAACCATCAGCAACCGTTACGGCCTGCCAATCTAAAAAAGGTGTAACTGAAGTTGAACCACCTAGTGATACAGATGTTCCGTTTACTGATATAGAGGAGTTGGCTAACTTAGCATTAGTTAATGAACCAGAAATATCCTGATTTTGAATAGTACCATCAAGTATAGTCCTTGTATCTACTGATTGATCAGCAAATGCTGGTGTATCCAATTTTGTTCTTGTCATCCAACTCTCTCTTTTTAATATTTATTATATTAACTGAAAATGTAAAGACAGATTTACCAAAAAGTCTTTATTTTCATTTTTAGTAATACTATGATTTAAATGTGATGAATATAAAATAAAAGAATCTTGTTTTAAAGAAACTTTCCATCTTCTATGTTTATTTCGTCCATCATCATATTCAAAAATGACTTCACTTTTTTTTGGTCCTGTTCCGACACAATATAAACAAGAAACTTCTGGTGATTCAGTTAAATGCCAATCTTTGACATTATGATGTGAATTTACTCTTTCACCAGTTTGTTGAATAATACCTCTTATACTATCAACAGGTGTTGGCACAAGTGTTTTTCCGTGTTCTACACGAAAATGATCTCTTAACCAATCTTGTGTCCATTGTATATGTTGATGATAAGGCACTTTCAAATACTCATTCATATACCAATACTGGTTATCTTTATATCTATTGGCCAAACTAAAATTGGACAATATATGATTTTTAATTAACCTAGTATCTACCGCCGAAACTTTATCAATTTTACCTTCAATAACGAAAGATTCAGTTAGCGTTTGCTTGTACATCATAATAACCTCACTATGTTTATATTTTAATTATTATGCTTCTATCCAAGCAGAACCATTCCAATCATAAGTCTTAGCTGCGTCAGCGTGGTCAGAACCGTCCACATTTTCTTTTTTACCTTTCCAACCTTTTGAGTTGTTAGATTGATAAGCAGATTCGTCCCATTGAATATCCCATTCCCATACAACTGGATCAGCACCGTCATTAGTTACTGACGGATATGTGATTGGAGCTTGCCAATTAGCAGTTGAAGTATTTTTAGTCCAACTAGCGTGAGGTTGTTTAGGCCAAAAGATTTCATTATCTTCGTCCCAAGTATAACCTATACCTGCGTAGTTACCTCTAAATTTTTTAGATTGATCTGCTGCTTCTGTATTGTCTTGATTGTAGTATTTACCACCTCTTGTATTGTAAGAAGTTTGTATCCACATTTGAGCAGGCCAACCGTGAATTTGTTGTAATCTTTGTTGACCTACTGATTCGTCTTCTTGTCCATCAGCATTCAACATTTGATCGTTGTCTAGTCCGTGTACAGCGATAACTTTTCCGTTAACGCCTAATTTAGCAAAGTGTGCCATTGTAATAATCTCCTATATTATATGAGTACCATATATCTCTTTTTAGAGTATCGTACTCAATTAATTGTTTATTAAGACTATTTATAAGGATTAAAAATTATTATTATTATTGAAATTTGTATCTTACAATCACTACACCTTTTCCGCCAGCACCAGATACTTTTGGAGCACTAGGGCCTGCGCCACCTCCACCACCACCAGTATTTGCCGTTCCTGCCGTTCCTCCGTTTCCGCCAGCACCTCCGCCACCTGAGCCACCGTCACCACCACCAGGATTAGGACCTGAAGCAGCTGCTCCACCACCACCGGCATAAACTACTGGACTTGCTGTGATGTGAGTTGTAGCACCATCACCACCATCACCGTTTGCTGGACCTGCCGTTGAGCCTGCTTGTGTAGCACCACCACCGCCACCACCTTGGTTGTCAGTTGGTATTGAAGGAGGTGTTGAAGCACCACCATTAGTGCCTTGTGGTGGACTTACAGGTGGAGTATTTCCTGTTCCGCCTGCTGTACCTCTAGCACCGCCACCAGCGCCACCACCAGAACCACCATTACCACCAGAACATCCTGATCCGTGACCTCTTCCTCCTTTGCCACCACCAGCAGATGTGATAGTTGAGAAAACTGAATTTGAACCATCATTACCATTTACACCTGGTGTTCCACTACATACAGAAGCACCGCCACCACCTACCGTAACTGGAAAAGTTGTAGCAGTTATAGTTAAACCACCAGGAGCATTTAAAGGTGACACCGTATAAGAATCACTAGGCTCTCGGCCTTCTCTAAAACCACCAGCACCACCGCCGCCTGATGAGTTACCTGGATTTGAACCGCCTGATCCTCCACCAGCAACAACTAAATATGAAACCTTATCGCCACCACCAGCGTCATTACCTGCTGTTGATACCACAAAACAACCATCACCTGTAAATGAGTGAATTTTGTAATTACCTGATTCTGTTACCGTACCACCTGTAGCCTCTGTAAATTGAGCAAAAGGATTACCTGTAGGGGATGTTTTTGCCTCTGATTCAGTAACTACCCAGCCTTTGTCTGAATCTGAAAATACTAATTCTAATCTAGCATTTTGTGTATCAATCGCTACATAATTTTGAGAACCAGCTGAACCACTAGGATTTGTAGAGCCATTTAATTTCTGGCCATTTAAATTTAATCTAATTCTATTTGTATTAAAAGTACCAGCAAAATCCATAATGGCTATTCTATCACCTAAACTACCTGTTGGAAGTATTAATTCAACTTCACCTCCAGTAGTATTAATAAAATAACCTTTGCCAGCGTCTAAATTATAAATTGTAGAGCCGTCAGCATTTAATGGTACCTGCCATTGAATGTCTTTACCCTCTGAATTTCCTAAATTTCTTGTTTTTACACCCATATTTTATCCTATGCCGATATTGGCAAATACCTATAAACTATTTCTGCTGAGGCCGCTGGTGCCGTAGCAAATGTTAAAGTTGTTCCTGATATAGTATAATCTGTCGTTGGCACTAAAGTGACACCATTGACCATCACTAAAACATCAGCAACAGCTCTACCACTATTTATAGTAAAACCTGTTGTTGAACCATCACCTGTGGCTGTGCCACTTGAATAACTTAATGTTACAGCAGGAGCAAAATTTGCTTTTGTCATTTTTCTTAAAGCACTTGCTGAAGTATCAAAAATTAAAATTAAATCATCATCAGCTACAGACGTTTCTGCTGTTTTATTTGTAATTGTTCCTGTAGATAATAATTCGCCAGTATCAAAAGCAATACCTAAAAATATCACAAAACAAGTGTCGCCACTTGCTGGAGCGGCTGTAAATACTATTTTTGTCCCACCCTCTGAAAGATTATAAGCGACTTCAGGCTCTTGATGTACACCAGCAACTGAAACTAAAATTGATGAAGATGATCCTACGGTAAAATTTAAATCAAACGTAGTTGTAGAGCCATCAGCAGTTATACTCTGCTTCTCAAATGCTCCATATGCTGGTTCTCTACCTATATACATCTATTAACTTCCTTGGAATTTATATCTTATTATTACCACGCCTTTTCCACCTTGAACACCACCACCTGCATTTGGTGAGCAGTTTTCTTGTGAACCTCCACCGTTACCTACGTTAGCTGTGGCTGCTGTGTTTGTTCCTGGTTGATTACCTGCTTTTCCACCAGCAGAGTATGTAACGTTTGAACCTGTAATTTGTGATGGTGTTCCAGCACCACCAGGTCTACCGTATGCTGGGTGAGGAGCAGTTGATCCTGTGCCTCCAGCACCACCTCCGCCACCAGCTCTTCCTGACGTTGGTTGATCTCCAGCACCTCCGTCTTGTCCTTGAGGTGGACTTACTGGTGGTGTATTACCTGATCCTCCAGGAGCTTCACTTGATGGAGCAGTACCACCTGTTCCGCCACCTGAACCTCCGTTACCACCTGATTCGGCATTAGCAGATCCACCTCGGCCTGATCTACCACCAAAACCACCGCCTGCTGATGTGATAGTAGCAAAAACTGAATTACTACCAGCCGTTCCTGGTTGTCTAGCAGAGTCACAAGGGCCTCCAGCTCCGCCTGCGCCACCACCGCCAACCGTTATAGGGTATGTTTGTAAAGATAAATTTATTCCTGTTGTAGCTGCTAATGGTGAACCTGTATATGGTGTGTGATCATTTGTTTTTCCTTCTCTATATCCACCAGCACCTCCACCACCGCCAGCGTAATATCCAGGTTGTGAGCCAGCACCGCCTCCGCCGCCTGCGGCTACCAAGTAAGCTGCTGTATTACCACCGCCAGCAGCATTACCTACTTTACTTACTACAAAACAACCATCACCTGTAAATGTGTGAATTTTAAAATTACCTGATTCTGTTACCGTACCACCTGTAGCCTCTGTATATTTTATATATTCGTCAGCATCAAAATCAGATGGAGTTGAATTTTGAGTTATAATGTAACCTGCTGTATCGTCAGCAAAAACAATTTCTACAACTTGACCATTTGTTTCTAATTTGAAACCACCACCTGCTGGATCACCACCCGCTGTACTATCAATTAATTTTCCACCTGTATCTATTATAACTCTGTTTGTGGCAAAATTATTACCGTAGTCAGCAAAGACAAAAGTATCACCTCTACTAGGACTTGTAGGTAATTTAACATCAATAACACCCAAATTTGTATCTAAAAAATAACCTCTACCAGCAACTGCTGTTAATTGAGTAGAACCATCAGCTACTACAACCGCTTGCCAGTCTGTGCCTGCTGTTACAGAACCACCTAAAGATACGGCCGTTCCGTTTATTGTAATTGAACTATTTGCTAATTTAGCATTTGCTATTGAACCTGCTAAATGTACATTATCAACTGAACCATCTGTTATGTGTTCAGAGTTTATAGCGTCATCAGCTATCTTAGCACCTGTAATAGCGTCAGCTGCTATCTTAGCAGTTGTAACATTTGAATCTGTAATTTTGGCTGTCGTAACGGCGTCATCTTGTAATTTTGCTGTTGTAATAGTGTTATCAGCAACACTAATTATAGCAGTTTCTCTACCAGGATTAATAACATAAATTTCAGCGCCATCATCTGGTGCCGTATTAAATGTAATTCTTTTTAAATCACCACTTCCATCTTGACCAATTGTATAAGATTTACTAGAGCCTGCCTCTTGTCTAACGTTGTCAACAAAAACCTCAACATCAAAAGAACCACCGTCAGGTAATAAATTTGTTACGTCAAAAGTAGTTGTAGAACCATCGCCAGTAAAGGCATTGTAAGTAGCATTACCTCTAATTAAGTCTTCTGGTTTTTTACCAATATAAGCCATCTATTCTCTCTTTTTTTATTTATTATACGTCTTCAAGTACGGTTATCAAAGCATCTAAAGCAGACGCCGTTCCACAAGATACTCTTACAACATCAGCATTACTACCATCATTTTGTACAACTATCTTATTTCCTGACATTACTTCCAAAGATGATCCCGCTGGTATTGTAGCATCCTTAACTATGAATACATCATTTGAACCGTCTTCGTTATCTAAAAATACAGAAGCTGTAACACCTGTTGATGTTTTATTTGCTAAAGTGATCCCGATAATGATTGATTCTAACGCTGATGATCCTGCTCCTGCTGGTACCGTATATACAGCGTCAGCTGAAGCTCCTGTGCTTGTCCCTACACTTGGTTTCGCAAATCTTTTAAAATCGTTAGCCATTTAAATATCCTTTTTATACTATTTATAATATTATCCTAGAGCAACCGCTTGAGCAATTGCAAATGGTTGGGTCGCTACTCTTACTGAATTTTCAGTGATTGTTGTAGCGTCAAAACTTGATACACCAGTTATAGCACCGGCGCTTGATATACCAATAATATCTTGTAAAATCAAATTTGTACTATCAGTTGTTAATACTCTATTATCTAAAATCTGTACGGCACCTGAAGTAATACTAGATAATCCTGTTATATTACTTGCTAAAGCAAAAGTTACCGTGTCTTGAGCTGATACCGTAGCAGTTATCTGATTTGATGTGCCAGCAAAAGTTATGTTATCATTGGCACTAATTTGTTGTGTAGTTGATGATCCGTCATCTGATATTGTAAATCCGCCATATTGTTCAGTTGCTAATTCATTTATAGCACCTACGACACTTGTAGCCGTTGTTGTAAGTGTAGCGACATCACCAATATCGGTAGACGCTAAACTATTAAACGTTGTTCTAAACGTTTCTAATGTATTTGTTGTTGCTACTGATCTTACAGCCATTTTACTTATTTAATACCTTCGTTAATAAATTTTTTATTTCTCTTAATTCACTCTTTAAATTATTTATTTCTTTACAAGCATTTCTTAATTTATCACCATTTTTATTTCTCTCTTGTCTTCGTTTCATATACAATTGAAACTCACTTTTACTCGTATTTACGACAGCACCAGATTTTGTATCTTTTACTAAATTTTCATAATTTTCTATTTTAAGTAAACTCATATTATACTGCCAATGCTATTGTTCTAAAATCCTTTAATCTCGCTGGTAAAGCTGACACCGTACCATTTATTACTATCTTAATTTGAAAAGATGTAAACTCTGGTAAAGCGCTAGCACTAAATTTGTAATCTTTAAAATCTAAATCTAACACAACATCACCTTTTGACGGATCAACATTTGTATCTGAACTACCATCTGTGTTAAAAGGTGTGTAAGGTATATCTTCTATCCTTCTTGTTTCTTCACCGCCTGATAATCTAAAGAAACATTTAATTGATGAAGTTGATCTGACACTAGCCGCTACTCTAACCTCTAATGCTGTTGAAGCATTTTCTAAATTAATTGATTTGGTTAAGTATGAACCTGAAGATGAACCACCTTCAATTGCTGTGTCTTCTTCAAAATCAACCGTATTAGTTAATTTAGCAATAACTTTTGAACCATTACCAGGTGCTGAGTCAAAAGTTATCGTAGTACCAGAAACCGTAAAGTCATCAATTGGTTGTAATTTTTTACCATCTTTTTTAATTGCTAGTAAGTGTACGCTTGATGGTGAACTAGATAAAGTAAATGCTGTAGTTGAACCGTCACCTGTTAATGTATCAGTTGATGATACCGTTGGATTATTTAATCTGTTTGATATAGCAAAAGAGTTTAATCTTTTAACATCAACAACAGGAGATAAATTAGCATTTGATGAACTCATTAATAAGTTAAATACAATTGATTTAGAACCAGACATTTCATTTGTTTGGTTTATATCACTCGCTACTAATTGTGGAAAATCTCTATAATAATTATCGCCTAATACTATACTTTCAGCAGCTGTTGTAGCCGCTAAACTAAATGGTGTTTCTGAACCGTGAATTGATTTACCAGTTGTTGTTCTTAAAGTAGATGTTAAACTTGTTTGTGGGTGAACAATATGTCCTATTTGTGGTTGTAATACATCAAACAATCTATTTTGTGTAGCAGTAACACTTGAACCACCAACATCACCTGTAGCACTCGCTGTGCCTGAAGTCGTTACATCATAACTATCTAAAGTTATGTTAGAAATACTTGTATATGTTCCGTTAATATCAGAGTGAGCGATACCGTTATAAGTGCCAGCCTCAACACCAGCAATAGTAACATTATCACTTGTTGAATGCATTCCGTGATTTTTATGGAAAATTCTAATTAAACCTGTGCCGTTAAATGTTCTAATTGGATTTGCCTCTAAAGTTTTAACAGGTAAAGTTTTATTTGCTAGTGTTAAAGTACCTGAAGCTGAAGTATCAAATACAGCTTTTCTTAAAGTGAATTTTAAATCTTCCATTTGCTCAGGTGTCCAAGTACGATAGTTAGCAGATTTAAATAAAACACCAGCTTGTGGTTGTTTTGATACCGTTCTATCTGAACCTATGACCGTTTCACCTAGTCTTGATATGTAAACCGTGTAATCTGTTGAGTCAGAATATAAAACTATACAATATTCAATACCCTCTTGTAAATAAACAGGAGAGTCAAAAGTAAATTTAGTTGCCGTAGCAGCGTCTGTGCTTGTGCTTATGGCACTAGGGTTTAAATATTTTTGTGAGAAAGGAACTATTTTTTGGCCTGGATAACCATTGACCATATTTCTAATTTCACATCTTACAGGTATTGTGGATGATTTTGTAGCAAAGAAAACATCTAAACTAGTCACAAATAAACCATCTTCTTCGTCAACAATAAATGATTGTGCTAGAGGATCGCTTCCGCCACCGTCACCTCCACCACCACCTCTATCAGGTTGTCTAACAGCAATTGTTCTACTAGCATTTCTAGTTGTTGTTCTAGTGGTTGTAACAGATGTTCTTTGTGTTGTCGCCTCTCTTGTGGCAATTATAGCCTCTTGTGTAGTTTCTAATAAACCTTTAGCGTCATAATCTGCCTCCGCTGAAGTAGCCACATTTGTTTTATCTTGGCTATTTGTAGATGAAGCAGTTAATCTGAATACTCTTTTACCTGTTCGCCATCTTGGATTTGAGTCAACATTTGGATCAGGTATAGCAAATGATCCTGTTACAGAACCATTAGAGTCTGTTACAATATTACCACCAGCAGAGCCACCATCAGGTGTTACATAAATTGAAATATCTATATTATCAAAGAAAGGGAAAACTCTAGTATTAGGTCTCATACCTCTTGCTGTAAATGATATTGTTCTTTGTCTAATAAAAGGCACAAAGGCAACTGACATAACTCTATTACCTAAACTTTGTCTTAAAGTTTGTGGAACAATTGATGTTCTAATACCTGCCCTTGTTTGTACAACATCTCTACTTGTTGTTTGTACTAATGAATTACCTCGCCAAGTTTGACTTGTTCTCGGATTACCTGACCATTGATCTTGCCATTCATTCCATTCTGTACCAACTGGTATTTCTTGTGAAGTATTTGCTAAACCTCTTTCTCTTAATAAGTTATCAAAAGTACCAAGGCCTGTAAATATTGTTAATTCTGGAGCTCTTCTAGTTTCTTTCCATTCATCAACTGGCGGATCTAATTCTATATTTCCTATCCAGTCAAACACTAAAAACGGATTTAAGTTTTCTGTTTTTGAAGCAAAAGGTTGTTCTAAATAAGTTGATTCAGTAAATGGTAAAGTAAATAGATCACCAGTTTTTGTATAATTAGCAGCTGTTCTATCAGCAGCCAATATTGAAGTTAAATCATCATCAACTTCTTCTAATTCTACAACATCTTCATTAAATGGTGTTCTTGCCTCACCTCTTGATCTATCTATTGATAGTTTGTAATCATTGTTACCAACATCACCAACATTATGTCCTGTAAAGTTATCTACAACAAAACCATTTTTAAATCTGTCAAAACCATCAGAATCTTGTATTTGTAAAGATTGAGCGTCTTGTTCTAATAAAGAAAGTTGAGTATAATATTCTATGTTTTTAATTCTATTTTCTAAAGAACCAATATCTCTCATTGTATATCTGATATTATCTTTTTTATCTACTTCTACCTCGTCTGTGTTTAAAGTGTATGATGGAATTGTTAGTGTCGCTAGATGTAAATGACCATCTAAATTTTCTGGTTCTAATGGGTTTAGAGCAGAGGCACCCTTTAATACTTTTATGATACCTTCTCTTGTTATAAAAACTTTATCTATTCTGTTTAGGAAAAATTCTAAATCTGCTGTAATATCTGAATTGAATTGAACTACATCAACCGTTGATGAACCTGTTCCGTCAAAACTTCTATCATTTGATCCTGAGTTAATTGTGCTAGCGTCATCAACTCTTGGTCTAAAATCTAATGTATCTCTTAATTCAAATTTTGTACCTGTTGTATCTGAAGTATAACTAGGTATGTTTTCGTAATCAACAACACCTGAATATGAATCTACATCAAAGTAATCACCAGAACCGTGAGCAAAGAAATCAAAATCTACAAGTAATCTACCTGTTGGTTTTAA
>VTLG01001319.1_pt1 | contig 13885 bp, 6 predicted proteins | sample 4694571 | NCBI WGS metagenome assembly VTLG01 (sample SAMN12604809, study PRJNA352737) | marine metagenome | biome: ENVO:00000447; feature: ENVO:00000209|ENVO:00000569|ENVO:01000036; material: ENVO:00002151; isolation source: viral sequences binned using virsorter ...
CCCAGTAGCTTTATTAATACGTCGTATTTCATCCCTTCGTCTTTGTCCACCGGCGGGCCTTAAAAATCTAGCACTAACAGGTCCAACAAATGGGGTATCTCGTATATCTGGATCCTTCCTTCCACCTAACAAGTAATCCGTGATAGTAACAGCCTGCTTTCCTACAGATCCTAATACTCCCTGAATAGCATGATCTATTCTTATAGGCGAACTAAATCCTTCGGGCAAGAATGGGATTTTTCCTATTATTGGACCAAGTGTCTCTGCTGTCTTTGATACATACCTCCCCGTTTGGTATTTAGCGGGGTCAATAGAAACAGCCTTGGGGATAATCTGACCATTTTTCCAAAAGTCATAATTAACTGCTTGTTCAAGTATTTCTTGTGGGATCGGTGGAATAACAGCAGACAGTTCTGTCCCCATCCCTGTAGGCGCAAACTTATTAAACGCAGTCAAAGCTCGGTGCCAAGTATCAGTATCATCCCCTAATGATGTTTCTAAGGCATGAATTATTAATACTTTAATAAATTGATATTCTCTTCTTATAGGGAAATGAAAAACCAAAGGAGCCCTTTTAGTGCCATCTTCATGTGTTCCTGTATCAACAGGTGTCATCCAATTAAGACCACCATCCTTCATCCAGTCAGGAATGTCCATCCATGCCTTTAAATTCTGTGCTCTGCCTGCCAACTCGGTATATATAGTTGAAATAATAACGGGAGCTAGGCCATAGCCGAAAGCTCTAAGTGCTGTGCCCTTCTCCCACTTTCCTTCGTTATCCTTTTTCCATAAACGGGAAAGATCTCCACTAACTATTCTTTCTGCACCTTGTATAGACGCATTCAAATATGGAATAATAAAATTTGCCCCTTTGATATATCTTCCCGATTTCTGAAAATCAAGGGTGATATCTCTGCCCATCAGCACTGCTTCATCATGATCTAGGCCAGTCGCTAGTGCTAATCTATATGCCGCTAATCTAGGGGCATTTTCTACTGCCCCCCCAAATTCAGTAATATGTTTAAGGGTAAACATATCTGTCACAAGTCGTGTAAACTGATTATTATCATAAATAGGTCTTACGACCCCTTCCATTAATCCATCCCTTCTATAATTTTTCCATATTTCTGTTGGGGTTTTCCCGTATGGTCTTTTAGAAAGTCCTCTTGTAAGCTCTTCAACTGTTCTTGGACCAATATAAAGATGGGATTGTCCACCCCCCGACTCAACAAACTCGTCCCACTCCTTAGGAACCTTGGGAAACCCCTTCCATGCCCTAGCACCAGTTCCAAATATACCTACCAATGCTGCCCCTATTGCAGCATTCCTTAGTCTTTCATTGGTGTTTTCTCCAACCGAACCACCAATTCCACCACCAAAGATCACGCTTCCACCTATAATTGCTGACTGGTTAGCAAGAACCATATCTATATAAGCCCTTCCTAATGCTCCACCAGCTACTTTCGGATTTTGCTTTAACCAACTTCCTGATCTTTCTATAAAGGTCCACGCATCAATTATCATATTTACCGGAATAAAGGATGAGGATGCAGCAGTTGTTCCCCACCTAAAAATAGGAACTCCCATTAGCCTGCCCAACATTCTTATTTTGTCCTGGGCATGACTGTAAGGTAAATTGAATACTGAATCAAGTTCTTTTGGAACCAAAAGGGCAATTCTTTGTGGTTCTCCTTTTCCAACAGCTATGTCATACCCCCCTGTGCTAGTAACAATTTTTTCCGGTCCTCTAGGACCTTGTTGATAAAGGGTATATTTCTTAGTCCCTGAACCTTCCTTAATATTCTCATAACCAAACTTACTCATTATTATTTCTTCGGGCCTGTCAGGGTTGTTGATTAGTCTATGCCATTTCTTTGTACGAGGATTCCATTGATAACTATGTATTCCTGTTTCTACTACCTTGCCATCCTTATCTGTTAAATGCGACATTTTAAATAGTTGTCGTTTAATCTTGTTTCTTTTCATAAGTTCAGCTAAGGTTAATCTAGTATTGATGTGGGTAAGAAGAGGCAATTCCTGATTTACTTGGTTTGCTGCCTTTTGTAATAAATGTTCCTGGAATTGTCCAAGGGTACCTTCGGGATTCTTAAGCAACCATTCATTATATTCAGGCGACTCTGTTCCGCCCATTATAATCTTTTTTAATTTTTCAATATTATCAAGCTCAAAAACCCCCCCCATCTTTGATGTTCCTTTATTTAGCATATCTTCTAGATTCTCGACTTGCTTAGTACCAAGTTCTAGATTTACCTGAATAAAATTCGGGAATTTCGCACGAAAAGCTGCTACCTCGGATGCAGAAAGCAATCCTTCTTCAATTAATTCATCTTGAAGAATTCGCCATTCCTTTTTTATATTTTCGGCAGCAGCAACAATTTTTTCTACTCCATCCCTTCCTATTTTAGTCTCCATTTGCTTCAAGAGTTCATCTATTGGAACTCTACCACCAGGAAACAAAGATCCTTTATTAAGAAGTTTCTGAATATGGTCTAGCGAAAGCATCCGTGTAAATCCTTCAACTCCTTTTTTACCTGCTAGAGCCAATCCAATATCATTGTTTCTCTGAGCAACTAAAAGAACATTAAGCATCCTTTCTTCATTGCCATCTAATTCCCGAACAGGCTCAAAAATTCTATGTAGCCTTTGTGATTCAGCCGATGTAGCAGCAGGTAAAAATCTCCGAAGAATATAAACCCTTTCTCCTTCAGTTAAGGACCTTCCTATTTCTTTTGCTACTGCATTTTCAAATGCTTCTACTGATGCTGCATCATCTATCCAGTTCCTTCTAAACTTCCTTACCGCCATTTTACTAACTGCTGCTATCACATTATTTTCTGGTTCAGGAGTAGGAACATTATCTAAAATACCAAGATGGGCATCTAAAACATTTGCAGCTGTATTTTCGCCTTCATATTTTAAATTATTTATATTTAATTCAACAGTAGTCCCCCTTCCACCAGTGGTTTTAGCACTATCTAGTTGAACAACATATACATCATCTTTAATTTCTAGCACTCTTCCAAATCGGGGAGTGTCTGTACTTGTATCAGTTACTAAAGATCCAACTTTAATATCAACAACAGGAGGTGGTGGTTCGGGAATACTGGGTGTTGATGGAGTACCCTTAAGAGCAGATTCGAAATCACCCCTTGCATTTTTTCTGCTTTCTTTGGCAGCCCCGATCAGTTCATCAAGCTCTTCTAGTGCAGTCTCCACTGCTTTAGTAGTCTTGGGGTCAATAATTTTAGAAGAAACCCTTTTTGCTTGTGGAGTATTTACAACTTTATTTGCTCTCTTGGCAAGTGCCACCGCTATATCGTGTCCAGAGGCTCTACTTATTCCTTTACCAGTTATACCACCAGCAATACCGAATCCAATGGCTGATGCCAATCCAGGGAAGCCTGGTGTAAAGACCCCTTCCTCCTCTAATTCATGAGGAAGTTGGAACCCATAAGTAAACCCAGCCGCTGCCCCCGCCCCAGGCTCTAAATGTCTTTGTAATAACAATAATTGTTCTGGTTGGAGACGCATCATTGTTATCATTCTTTCAAGCCACTTTCCTTCACCTTTTAATGCATCGAATGCCTCTCTGGATCTAATAGCTGAGGAATTAAAATTGGACATCCTTTTTCGAAGATCCCAATTCTCTAATTTCGTAGCCACTGCAGCGTTATCCATTTCTCCTTTAGTAACTAGATGTCTCCTAAGTAATGCCTCTATGTAGTTAAAATTGAGACGATCACCAATCATTACAGGAATTGATTCACCATCAGCAGACAGCTCTGGTAACGCCTTTCGCCTATCCAGCTTCCTATACAGATCTATAATCGTATCTTCAGTTGCAACTGTATAAGGGAGCTGCTTCGCCCTTAAATATTCCTCTGTTGCTATAAGTCGTTGAGCTAAACTCATCTTGTTATTATACTCAGGACGAAAAACAGGTTGGCCATTCTCCAATCCATAAGGAGATCCGTGTAATAAAGACCTAATACCCGTCGTCGGTTTAACTTCAACCACCATCATTCCACCAGTTCTAAACATAATTACTCTATCTGGTAAAGCAGCTATTCCGTTAGAGAGATAGATAGGCGGCAAAGCGAATGAATGAAGAATATCATTGTTATACTGTTGAGCTAAGTCATAGAGGGCCTCATTCGTAGAGTCTACGTTTACTAATCCGTGTGTGCCATCGTTTCTTTTACCAATCATCAAAATCAGTTTATTGTCCACTATTCGAGGCTTTTTTATAGGTATACCGTCTGGTCCAATAGTTTTCCGTGCATTTTTAGCAGCATTTACCATTGAACTAGTTATTAGGCCAAGACCGTCTTCACTAATCCCGAACCTTTCAAATATTTTTTTAATTTTATCGACATTCTCGACCTTTGCTTTATTTAGAATCTCTCCAGGAGTTAGCCATTCTTCTAGATGTTGACGGAGTATATCTTTTGCAAAGGCTTCATCACCGAACTTTTGTAATATTGTTTGGTTACCTATAGTTTGACTACGAATTATCTCTTGTGCCTGAGCTGGAGTAATATTATGATTATCTATAAGCTTAATAAACCAATTGGCATCTGATTCGTCACCGTTTATTATCTTTAAAACATCCTCTGCTATTTCCCTTTTTTTATCATCAGAAAGATTACTCATTCTGGATTGTTTAATTGTTGCTTCTACAATCCCCGTTACCTCGTCCAAATTCAATGTCTCTGAGAGGGCTAGTTGAATATCTCCTTGGGGTTTAGGAAAGCCTTCACGAGTAACCCTTGGATTAACAATATTCCTTAGTACCCGAAAGAATCCAGGATTATTTAGTTTTTTCAACCCATTCGTCATTTTTGCCATCTGTTCCTTAAGGATGTCAGGGGTATCGTTATAATCCTTCTTCGCTCCTTTGAAAAATTTTACGAAAAGCTCTCGCGCATGTTCATGAATTACGTTAGAATTCTTGCTTATTGTATTTAGATTAGAAAGATACTCGCTAGTCGAATCCCAAGGGACAGTCCAAGTCGTACCCTCGCTCCCAACAGGTTGTTCTACAATAAGCTTTTTACCTTCTATTGTCACTTCTATTTGTCTGTATTCTTTTTCCACTGGTTTCTTTTTACCAGGAACAAACACTGTCCTTTTAATATTATCTAATACTTTCCTTTCCTCTCCGCCTAAACCTCGTCGAACCTGCGTCTTGTCGGGGGAAATTCTAATTCTCCATTGTTGCGCATCCTGACCTTCTGGCATCAATTTAGCAAAGCTTATACTTGCATTTTGTATAGTTGACACTCCTGTTTTTTGAAGTACGTTTATTACATCCCCAATATTTTTATTGCCATTTGCGTACTCTTGCAAAAGAGTATCCCACGAACCATCACCAGGATAGGGAACATTGTCGTCTTTTAATTTTCTTACAGCCCCGCTAACTTCCCCTATCAATTCTTTTTGTAATACTTTCCCTTCCCCCCCATCTGAAAGACTCGCTATCCTTGTTGTAGCAGTATGAGCACTTTGCTCTGCTCCTTCTGGATTATCAGATCTCCTAATCAGTGATCCTACAGCTTCAACAACTACTCCTTGAGCCTTTGGTAGAGATCCTCGTAAGGATTGACTTGTGTTTACCCATCCTTCCCTCATTCCACTAACAAGTTCTTGTGATTTAGTAGCGAAATCAGGTGCATTTCGGGGGATATCCAAAATTGTTTCTAATAGGGTTATACTCCGAGGATTCTTAAGAAGACGACTAGTCAAAGCTACAGTTCCAACTAATGCGGGAACAACATTCTCGGTAGCCACACGCATTGTATTTGCTAATTGAGGACCCCTTATCGGAGCACCTATTTTTTTGACTACCTTTGGAACTTGTCTAGCCGCCATCGCAGCTCCTCTTGCTAAAGCAGGTGCTCCTAGTACCATTTCAGGCAAAGAGAACACAAGCTCGAATAATGCAGATAGTTCTCTTTGTTTATCTCTCGTTACTAAATCCCCGTATTCCTCTAAATACATTTCGGGGAGTTCCCCCCTGGTCTTCATTCCTTCGATGTGTTTTGCTGCTGCTATTTCCCCCATAAAAGTTGCAGGATCCAGGTTACTAGCTAACAGGAGAACATTACCAAGCACTCTAGCCGCTTTGTCACCAGCCTCCCCCCAGTCCCCATCTTCTAGGGCTACAACTGTTTCACTTGTACGATTCTTTACTCCTTCGAAATTCTCTCCCATCTCCTCTAGTTGATACCTTACTCCCTGGGTTAGGGGGTCACTTTCTATATCCTGACGTATTTGCTCGTCAGTCTTAAAAAATGCAGGCTTAGAAAAAATTCTCTTCGGATGAAGAATTTCCGCTACAGTTTCACCCATAGCTTCCCTTCCTGTTGTCGTCAATCTTCTTTCATAATCTTCTTCCCACGATTTCCCTTCGGGGAATAAAGTCCCCCTGTCCTCATATTCCTTTCCGTATTTGGATACTTCGCTACTTTCATAACTTGCCCTTATAATCTTCCAGGCTGCTGGAGCCCACTTCTGTACTACAAGATTCGCCCACCGGTGAATGGGATTCATTCCCCTTCCAGGAGCACCCTGGGGTGAAACAAGAGGAGATGTGACTGCATTTCCTGCAGCTTCCCCTAGGTTAACCCTGTTGGTAGGGTTGGGTGAAAGAGGATCTAGGTCTATTTCTGCTATTGTGATATCTCCAACTCCAGGCTCTTCAGCACTTAATTCTTCTAATAATGCATCATAAACAGCATCTGATACTTCAGGTTCTTCTATTATCTCAGAAAAATACAATGTATCTTCTTCTTCTAGTAGATCTTCATATAATGTATCGTCATCATCTTCTGCTGGCGTATCTCCATATTCAGAAAAATAATCATCAGCAGTAAAAGAAGGCATTCCTACTTCGCCTGTTTCAGCATCCCAATCAAAGGAAAAATCATCCAATCCACCGCGTTGCTGGATGTTAAGTGTTTCATCCGAAGAAAATATATCATCATCATCAAACGCACCCCCTGCATCATTAACTGGGGATACTTCAGCTGCCTTATTAAATTGAAGGGTAGCATCTGCTAGTTTTCCTTTAGGGGTATAAAATTCATAATCTACATGAGGACCAGTAGTGTTTCCCGTATCACCTGAAAGACCAATAACATCACCTGCTGAAAGCTTCTGCCCCTTCTTAACTTGTACTTCGCTTAAATGAGATAATCTATGAAGAGAGCCGTCATCAGCCTTGATTAATACTGTATTGCCATAACCATGATGAGTCTTTGTTTCTCTGGAACTACCAGCATGAACAACTCTGCCTTCTCGTGGTGATACGAGAGACGTTCCTTTTGGGGCAAAAAGATCTACACCACTGTTTTTAGTAGGAAAATCTTCTGTTGGATCTATGGTAGGTCCTTTATATTGTTCACCACCAAAAGGGTTATTAATTTGTAAAGGGTATCCTACTACAGGATATGCTATATTGTTATCTTGATCTTCTATACGCAAGGGGGATGGTTGTGTTTCGGGAACAATGGGAACTCCACCACCTGTAAAATCAGCCTTATCAAAAAATTCCTTAAGATTATTTAGTCCCTTTTGAATATAAAGCTGCTGTGTATTTTTGTCTTTGGGAATAGTATCAGACGGTAAAACTGGGGGGGGAAGATTTCGGTTTCTTGAATGATTATCACGCAAGGTAGGTTCATATTCATTATAGAACCATCGTTCAACAATACTATCTAAAGTATCAGGATTAAGGGTTTTACCAATAGTTCCTCTATGACGGGTATTAGAAACATTGCCTGTTTTAGGATCCCATTTAAAATTACTATCCTCGAAAAAAACAGGTTTCTCGGATAGGACTTTCATTTCTCTTAGTTTCTCCGAGAGATCTTCTTGTGTTGCTTTTTTGTTAAGAGCTTGAAGTTCTTCTAACCCCTTCTTAATACTAAATTGGTCTAGGACTTCTTCTTTAACTAGTGTTGGAAATTTTGTTGCCATAACGTATTATTGCACTCCTGCTGGGGGTGCCCCTTCTACTGGAATTCCAGGCATTTCCGGTGGTGGCATCCCTTCCATACCTGGCATCCCTGCTACTGCTGGTACTGCTATTTCTGGTACTGGGGGCACCCCTTCTGCTGGTAGGCTTTCCATTGCTGGTTCTTCTACCAAGGGTTCTTCTACTGGTGGTTGTCCTTTTGCTTTTTCTAGGGTTTGGATCATTGAACTAAAATGTCTAGGACCCAAATCCTTTAATAGACCTACCCTAAATTCCTGTGTTGCCCAGTTATCATAAACATATTCAATATATTCTTTTTGGGATAATTCCTTCATGCCACGGGGGACCTTTGGAAATAAAGCATCCCTTAAAGGGGTTATTCCCTGTTCTATTTCGTCCTGAATATTACTTCTCAGTATTTCATGGACTTCATCAGTGTTTTTTCTTCTAGCCATTTATAGTTTTCCTACTGTAGCTGATCTAGTAGGCATAACAGCACCAGGACCAATACCCCTTACTGATCCATTAGGTGGTCCTAGTCCTAGCTTCGGTCTTGTTACAGCACCACCACCAGCAGCCTGGGATAATGCCCCTACGTCAGGAACTTGTCCACCAGGGGGTAATCCACCACCAGCAGGGGCCATTGGAGGTCCAGCAGGAGGTGCTCCACCAGGTGGAGGACCACCAGCCAAAGCAGCCATTAATTCAGGCGGTATTCCTTCTCCACCAGGGGGTGCTCCACCAGGAGGCATTCCACCAGGAAGCATTCCTGTTTCAGCTACTTGTTGCATTTCCATAGCCTGATCTAATAAACCACCATCAACGACTTCTTCTCTTAGTGCCTGTTCTTGTAGTTCAACATACCATTCACTTTCCCTGATACGATCAATAACCTTGCCAATTCTTACTTCATCAGGGTTATCACCCATTGCTTCTACAGCCTGATCAAAGTGAGCAGTACCAGCCTGTAATCTTTCATGCCAATAACGTGAACGAATAACTTCTGTACTCGCCTGATCAACAGGTAATCGCCAGTTAACAACAACGCCCGTTCCAAGATCCTTAGGTCCTAAAGCAATCCAGCCCCTAGCCTTCTTAGTCTTAGGATCAGTAGTTTCATCATGCAACCAGATATCTTCTTTTACTTTCGACTTAATAACTGCCCAGATAAATCGTGTTATATCAGCAAGACCCTGTTGTAAACTCACTACAAACGGGGTATATCTTTTGTTTCCTAATTCAATAGCTAGGTTGGTGGCAAAACCAGCCCCTTCTAATCCTTGAAGTACAGCCGGTGCCCTGGGTGCTGACATAGTATCCATCTGTTGTTGTGTTAGGGCTAGTTCCGTTGTAATATTTGCTGATGCAGTCGGTAACGTTATCGGTCGTAGTTGTGATCCAGCAGGGAAGTTGTTAATGATTTCAGCAGGCTCATAATCTTCTGATGGTGCTGGTTCACCATCCTTACCAAAAAACTGTTGACTTTCTACTGCAAATTCCCTGGAAAGCGGTGGTAGAATATCCCTGGCTGCATACTGTTCCATAATAGTTCTAAGATAGGAAACATATTCAACCAACCATTTCTTGGTATGGGAAATAGACCAACCCACTTTAATGTTACGCCACCAGTTCATCGTAATCCCTGGGGCAAAGAAATAGGGCACCCTGGGGTACCCGTGTTCGATCTGCTTTACTTTGGCACTTGTTGCTTCGCCCTTAAGATTAACACTCTTTACAACATAGGTAACAAACTTACCATCCCAGTGTTCAATGAATTCAATACTTGATGGGAGACCTTCTTGATTAACACCAAGTCCTAAGGCTTCGGATGGAACATCAGTTCCTAAACGAACAATATTACCTTCTTTATTCCGACGTATCCTAAACTGCATGAAGGCTTCAAAGACAGGGCGATTTTGTAGTTCTATTATTTCACCAAGTTTTGATCCATACCAAAGGGGATAAACAGATGTTACATCAACTGGTAACCATTCCAGGGGTGGACCAGCTTCTTGCTTTGCATCTTCTCTAGCATCTTTTTGTTTCTTAGCAGCAGTCTTACGGATAACAGGGTTACCATCATCATCCTTTTCTACATCATCATTAAAGTCGCTTACAGAAACAGAATACACGTGATCCCACATGTCCTTCTTCCAGACAACCTTACTCCAGCCACCACCATCACCAGCACAGGCATCAGCCCATTTCTGGAAGGTATGCCCACTGGGGTGTTGTCCTATAATACGTAGCAACTCCATTGTGAAGTGCTCTCGTTTTGTAGCGTTAGATTCCCCTTTTTCACCCCTATTACTTTTTGTTGGTATAACAGTAAGCTTAGGGGGATCTGCTGCTAGGGCGTTTGTAACAGCAAAGATTTCTTCGGATATAGCAGGGTCCCTGTATTCTATATTTGATACCCTAAACTTGTCTTCTAACTGAACCTTTTTTTGTAGTTGTCGATGTTCTCTAATTTCCCTTACCCTTGAATCTTCTCCACTATACGTTGATACAAGGTGATCCTTCAAAGCGATAATGTATTCTTCTGTTGGGGGAATGAGTTTATCTGCCATAAAATGACCTCTTCATTTTACATAATATCATATGTATTAATTCCTGACTTTTATTTTTCTTCTCCTTCTTGCTACTCTTTGGGCTTGTTTTTCTAGGCCTACTCTACGTTCGTTTCCCAAGAAGACATCAGTAAACACTGTATCCCTGGTTCCCTTTGGTTCCTGAATACCAAAGTTATACTTACTTATTTGTATTTTGCTTTTTCTGTTAGTAACGTTGCCAGTAATCATGGCTACAGCACCGGATACAGCATCCGTTTGATCATCGTTATGACCATCAGGAAACTCCAGCATTTCAGTAATAAAATCAGCCCACCAAGGGGCAGTAGTATCACTATAAAACTTCCCTGCTTCGGCACGGGCAGCAGGCATCTGGGCCCTAGCCACCTTATCACCCCTTTTACGGGGATCATCTAGTTTCAAGGGAACGTTATACTTCTCAGTAACCCTACGGGCTATATCTACTATAGTTCCCTTTTTATAGGATGTATATTCCATTCCTACAATAGTTGGTGACCAGGATCTGTATTGTTCGATAACAGCATCAACCAATCTATAAGGGGTAAGTTTTTCACGATGGATATTTAACAAATAAAAATTTAATGATGGATCAAATCCAATGGTAGCACACACAGAATAGTCTGCTGATTCCCGTTCTGAATAGGCTATATCCCAATACTGTACTAAAGATAATTGTTCCCTAATACTAATACTTGATGCACTTTCCTTATGGGTAAAGTCATCAGGCAGGGGACGAAACCATTCTTCTTTAAAGATTTCCCCTCCACCAGCAGCTAACGGATTACCCTGCCACAGGGCTGCAAAAACAGGACCACCCTTTTCCCTTTTTATTTCTAGTAAATGATCAGTCTGATAATACTCTGGCCACAAGGAACCACTATTTTCTAAGTCACCAACAATCTTATCAAAGGATTCATTAGGAAGATCCCCTAAGGCTTCTTTAAGCATTCCCAAGCCGTGATCATCCCAAAACCCTAAGGCAGGCATGAGAATAACTTCCCAGTTGTGTAAGTCCTTGGCCTTAGCTAGAATATAAGATGCTAAGTCTTCGGTATGCCACCTATTCATGATGGCTATCATCCAACCGTTAGGCTTTAGTCTAGAATCAACCGTTCCTTCAAAGTTCTCTATAGCACGTTGTTGTTCTTTAGCGGATTTACTTTGTCCCTGGGTTAGGGGGTCATCAAGGATAATACCATCAGCACGCGACCCTAGAATACTAGAATAAAACCCTAAGGCTTGGTAACTTGGTGCTGTAGATATGGGTGGTAATCCAGCAAGGAAATAGCCTACTTCCTGGTTCCAGCCCCGTGACTTATCAGGCTGACACTCTGGATAAGAAAACACACTATTATGTTTAATGTTTTTATCTAAAGTGTTAACTACACCACGTGATACTGTTACAGCACGATTATCAGAATTAGTAAAGAAAATTAAACTATTAGCAGGGTTATTCCCTAAATACCAGGTAGGGGCAATGATAGATTCATAAGTAGTTTTAGCAAATCCAGGGGGACTAATAAAAAGAATACGACGTTTTTCTAATTCCCCAGCAAATAGTTGTTGTGTTTTATGTAACCAAATACGATGATGACGTGCTGGTTTAAACCCTTGAACAAACTGACTATATATATCTAATTTGTTTCTGGATAGATGCCTTAGCATCTCTAGGTTTTTATCTTCCATGTTGTTGCCTACTGCAAGATCAACGTTTGTCTTGGGTAGGGGGGCGCACGGCGCCCCCCTATTTTTCCCTAGTATACCAGTTCTGGTTTTCCTTGATCTTCAGTTTCAATAAGAATGCGTGCAAAGGAATCAATATAAAAATGTTCTATATCCATAAAGTGACTAACCATAGCATTCCCATAAACATTGGTATAGTTGTCTAAGTGGCTACGAAAAGTAGCAGACAAGGGTTCTGCTAACAGGTGACATAGTTCATGAATTACCGTTTCACGCAAAAACAGTTTAGGATTATCAATAACAAATTCATTCATAAATTCTTTACTTAGAATATCAATGTTTATATCTAGTTGTGCCCGTTTAACCAAATTATTACAGGTGAGTGCTGCTGGGCATTTAATATCTTCAGGCATTTCATCAGTAATTGATACGTTAATTTTCCAATCTTTAATATTTAAAATAGTCTGATAATGATCAACAAGTTCCTGGGTTTGTTCTAATAGTTCACTCTTCTTCATCTATTACCTCAGGTATTTTATTTAGTATTTTAAGGGCCTTTTTATGGGCACCAGCAGGCCAGGTATGGACACCATCAGGTGGAAAACTATTTAGACCAGGTACAACAGAAAAGGCACGGGATTGGTTTGTTCCTCTTCCAAGATAGGATCTACGAATAGTGATCCCTTTATCCCAGGCTTGTCTTCGCATGTCCTTGATATCCCATTCCACTCCCCTGGCACACGTCTTCGCCAATTTAGAAAAAAGAAACAACCAAAGGAATTGTCTTTCAGTAACTTCCTTAGAACGTACAATCCCTTCAAAGGTATCACGTATCAATTTCCTAGCTAAATCCCCATACCAATTCATTCTATAACATCTATCAGCCCCCATTCTAAGGCTTCCTTAGCTGACATCCACTTGTTCTTCCGTTCAAACGTCTTGTTTACTTCGGCCTTGGTTTTTTTACTACGCTTTGCTAGAATGTCAATAACAACATCCTGTAAACTAGACATTTCCTTGGCCTGGTCTTGTACTGCTGATGTACTTTGCTGACCAAATGCCCAATGACCTACTTCATGTAACATAAACCTAGCATGTTTCGTTGCTATCCGCCTTCTAGCTGCTTGTAATACAATCATTGATGCTGCAGATGCTGCTTCCCCATAAACAATTATGTCAACTTCCTTGGGTTCCCGTTTGATCATGTCATACATGGCTAAGGCTGCATACACTTCGCCGCCACCAGATTTTAATAGTATCTTTATAGTATCAGCCTTTACACATTGTAATTGTAAGTAAAAGGCTTCTACTGCATCACTATAAATACCATCAAAGAATAGTACTTCCCCCTTTGTTACTTGCTTTAGACGTAACCTATCAATAAACTTGTACTTGTTCTCTTCCTGCCCTATAGTTATAGGTTCGCTCATAGACTACCTCCTATTGCTAATATAACCATACCATATAATATATTGTATGTCATTTTTTTTAAAAAAAAATTATATTTGAAAAAATTTAAAATATAGTCTGAAGTGTATCCATTATATGTGTGATGTTGGAGGAATCCAGAAGCCTGTACCCCCCCTAGACTACTACTATCTGCAAGGGGGGG
>VTLG01003024.1_pt1 | contig 13884 bp, 25 predicted proteins | sample 4694571 | NCBI WGS metagenome assembly VTLG01 (sample SAMN12604809, study PRJNA352737) | marine metagenome | biome: ENVO:00000447; feature: ENVO:00000209|ENVO:00000569|ENVO:01000036; material: ENVO:00002151; isolation source: viral sequences binned using virsorter ...
TTACTTTAGGGATATGTAGTATGTCGCCACCACCTGATAGCATTGAAGAGAAATCTAATACTCTATTTTTTAGATCAAACTTTCTTTCAGCATAATCTAAAATAGCATCTCTCCAAAGTTCAGGTATCGTTCTGTTACTTTTATGACCTTATTAAAGGCGAATAACCATTTCTGATTATTTCTTATGCTCTCACATAAGTCCAGACTATATCTTTATGAATCTCATAAATTCAATGCCCTGCATATAGTCGTTGAGGGGTGAGCCACCACTTCCCTGCTGATTGTCTAATCCAAAGAATTTTCACCTATTGACTTGGCAGTCGGTATCTTTGGCTCTAAAGAGTTTCCAGCATATAGCAAGGTTTTACAACTCCATTATTTCACAAAGTTGGCTCCGGTGGTCGTGGTTACATTTCCATCAGCCATTTTTTACTCCTTAATTTTGATACCCATCTACAATCTGTTGCCAAAGTTTAGGATTCTTCTTTGCTTTCTGTCTATCCTCTTCAGATAAATCAGAAAATTTAGTGTTTCCTGCAAACTTCCCTGAAGAAGTTACTTCTTTAGCATCACTTACTTGCACTTTTTTGTTACCCAATCTTTCAATGTGCTTCTCTAATTTAATTGTAGATAAGTCTTGATATATTTCTTGATCTTCCTCTGAAAGTTGGGACAGCAAATGTTCTCTTCTTTGTTTTTCCTGCATCTCAAACTTTTCGACTTTTGGTTTAAGTGCTTCGTTTTCAGCTTTTGTGCTTTCATACAAAGTTTTGAACTCCTCTTTTTCTTCAAGTTGTTTTTGTTCTTGAAGCTTCTGATTGTCTTTGAGTTCTTTTAACTCGGCTTCTGCTGTTTGCGCCCTTTGACGATATTTCTTGCTTTCTGCAATTAAATCGCCTGTGTTATGATCCTGTGTAGGAGTTTCGGCTACTGCTTCTGTTTCTACTATTGTTTCTTCCACTACTTGTGTGTTTTCTTCGGACATTCTGCCCCCTTATGTTTATTTAACCAATATTAATATTTATATCTTTTGATTTATGATATGTATTAATTCTTTTATTTATTCTATCTGTAACAACTTTTACTGTTTTTGCTTTGTTGCGATTATTTAAATCTCTTATAATATAGCCTCGTTTTTCATTCCCTTTAATAATGTCTGCATTTCCAAAGATTACATAAGCACCATCTTTCTTGCCCTCTGCAATTATTTTGCTTTGGGTTTCTCCTGTCAATTTCATATTTACACTTCTCGTATGTCTATTTAATGATTGCCCTTCTAAATTTTTAGGTCTTACTGGATCAAATCCTTTTGATTTTTTATTTTTATAACTATCAATAAATATTGGTTTATTTTTGCCTTTAACCTTTATTGTTCTCCACCCTACACCAGCACCTTTATTAGAATATTTCCCTTGTCGCCCTTGCAGTTTACCTTTATCCATATCAGTAACAATGTAACCTCTCATTTTAATCGCTACCTTATGCCAATCAGTTAAATCCATATTTATAATTTCATTTGCTTTCATTATACTGGTATCCATTCGTGCCTACAATTAAAACCCCCACCATCAGCTCCACCTACTTCTAATCCATCAATTTCTTCTGCTGTAAATCCTTTGCCTTGTATTGCTAATGTATTGCTACAAGCAGGTCGTGTTACTTCATCGTTAGGTCCTGAATATCTAAATATTTGGTTTGGCTCATCTTCAAAAAGCTTTAAAGCACTTGTTCTTTGAAACCTTGCAAAGCTATCATTCAACAATGCTACCTGTTGACTACTTGTTAATGCTTTTCCAATACCATAAGTATTTGTTAATCCAGCCATAATACTTTTACTGCTTGACCCAGTTAAAATTCCTCTGAACATAGCAGTCTTTAATTCATTAGCATATCGTGTTACCCCTGATGATATAGTTGTTAAGTCTAATGTTGCTAATAATTCTAAAGAAGCAACAGCAGTTGCAGTATTTTTTGTTGTAGCTCCAAGAAACCCAGCACTTGTAAGTATTTGATCATCGTAAGAGCCTTTAATCTTATTTAATAAAGCAGGAAATCCTAATGCACTCAATTCGTCAACAAAGTTAATTTGGTTGAATGCAACTAATATAGATTGCTCATCTAATACTACTAATCCACTTAATACTTTTTCAATCTTACCAAGAAGTTGTTTTTGTATTTTATTCATATCTTTTTCGTAAAAATTTAAATCAGCCATTTTGAGCTTTTATTATTTGGTCAACCAATGTTTCTTCAGGCTTTTTAGGAGATTCTTCATCTATTTGTTCTACAATGCCTTGTATTTCTTCTTCTTGTAAATCAGGGTTCTTCTTTCTTAAATAACTTTGTCTTGTTTCAATATTGTTTTGAAATGCCCAATCATAGTATTTGATTTCTTCATCTTGACTCATAGGCACTTCTCTTTCAGCAAAGTCTATACTGAATTGATCCCCTAAATTAATCCCACCTGATACTTCACATATTCGTTGTGCAATCTTAAATTGTTCTTTCTCAAATGGTCTATAAATTTGTTCTATATCACTACGAAGTGAATCCATTAAATCTAATTGGCTCATTTTCTTTGATAGTCCACTTTCTTGTTGTGAATTAGTCCAGTTAATCTTGACATTGTTTGCTTGTGCAATACTGTCTACCATGTATTTTGTGCTTTCAATCATTGCTTGGACATTCGCATTCGGAGTTGCATAATTAAAGTTAGCACCTTCAGGTAATACTAATGCTTTATCTTGTCCCATACTAATTCGTTGTTCAGTATCTAATCCTGTAAAGACTGGTTGTCCTAATTGAAACCTGCCATGTAAAGCTAATTCAGTTAGCATAATATTCACACTTCTCATGCCATTGACAAGATCACTTGCCCCTTCTCTAAAGAAATCTCTTGTGTATGGGTGTCTATGTGCTATGTTAAATGGTAATATATCACCATAAGGGTTTCTATCGCCCTCTATCATCGAAGTAATCTTTCCTTTTGAGGATATACAGAAGTGTTTGCCTTCCATATCTTCAGTATCTTTACTCCAAAACATATATTGAGCATCTTCTGTTCTTGCTTGTAATTGGCTTTCTGCTTGATAAATAATAGCAAATGGTTCATCTTCGTTTGGTCTAAAGAATGGTGTAAAGAAGTGAATAGGACGATACTTTAGTTTCTTTGTATTGTCGTCCCAATGAGTATAGAGTGCTTCTGTTCCTAACAGATAAGTCAGTTGCTCAAATTGTTTCATAAAGCTATCAAAATCTCCAATGACTTCGTTATACTTATCGTTATATCTTACTGGTGCTTCCTGATATACTAATGCTCTACGACTAATGATTGCACGAACTAAATTGATATACATTGGTGGTATTTGAGATAAACTATCGCTATCGAAATATCCTTTAATGTCTTGTTCCAGGTTGATCCCTTCATAGTAGTCTAATAATCGCTCTCGTTCTTCGTGTTCTTTTTGCACTCCCTCTTGTATGGTGTCCATAAGCAAGTCATGTAGCATCTTTTCTGTTAAATTATAAATAATCATGATTCATACCTTTTATAAAATTTATTATCTTGGGTTTCCATATACTTGTCTTGAAATTCCTTGATTAGTTGTTGATTTAATTCGTCTTCCTTTTTACTTAATTGATAACCCCACATCATTGCACCAATAAATGATATGATAATTCCTACACAAAGTCCTAATATAAACATTACCATTGGATTGCCTTTGCTGTGTTTCCCCAGTTAAATTTATATTCTATGGGATAACAAAGAGAGTCCAACCAATGACTTAATGTTTCTGTCTTTAATATTCGCCCATTCTCTAATGTGCATAACTCTAAATCTCTTATTAAGTTCTTGCACTTTGGATTAATAAATAGTCTATGCTTACCAGTAGCATCTTCTAACATCTTGTTTAAAACATTTAATCTGTCCTTCTGCAAAGGATTGGCTTTTCTTGAAATCACAGTAAACCCTGCTTCTTGCAATATTCTATGATCTGATTTTGTGCTATTACTTGTTCTTGCTTTTCCTGCAGGGTCAGGATATACTGGTAATCCTCTGCCTTTCTCTTGCATTAGCTTTGCTAATTCAAAGGTGTTTGAGTTCTGTAATCCTATTTCATCAAACACATATACCTCACCTTGTGTATTTTCACACATTAGGACAGCAGTCATATAACTTGCTACCCCAAAGTCCACACCCCAAAACATTCGTGGAGATTTATCCATTTTCTTACAATGAATATCTCTACTAAAATTATATGCTGCTCTATTTGCAGCAGTAAGAAAACTGGCAAGATATTCTTGCTCAAATGTTCTCTTATCTAAATTCTTTTTGGCATTCTCTACTTCTTCTGCCGAAATAAACCCACCATCTAATGTGGTAAACTGCCAGGACTTATAATCGCTTCCTTTTGATTGTCCTTTAACATACAAATCGTAGAAATGATTTTGTATGCCTGTTGGAGTGCCTACAAACAATGCTGATCCTTTAGTTTCTGCTAATGTTGGTTGTATAATTTCCCCCCACACATTTTCTTTCATATAACTATACTCATCTAACACCACCATTGTCGTGGAGACACCACGAAGTGAGTCAGGTTTGTCTGCACCTTTGAGTTCAATCTTTGCTCCATTGTCAAGTGTGATAGATAATTCAGTTTCATTGATCCTAACTGGCTTACCTGCAAACAAGTCTTTGAGCAAACTCCAAGATACCATTTTAGCTTGTCTATAAGTAGGAAAAACAATCCATCTTCTCTCGTTGGATTTAAGTGGTGTATGCAGTAACCACATAACTGACATAAATGATTTACCCCATCTTCTACCACTACAAATAACTTTATATCGTGATTTATCCTGAAGAATTGCTTTTCTTTGGGCATCAATCTTCCATTCCATCAATATCAAATACCTTTATAGGTTCGTCTGAAATATCTTTTACTCCTAATGTTTGTGCAGGTTTTCCTAATATTCTATCTGCCAGGAAGTTTACAGCAGTCATGTTACCATTTAAGGCTTCATCATATACTGTGCTTATTACTGCTTCAAGCATTGTTTTTTTTGACCTACCAAGTGGTTTATTAGCAATTTCTCTAATGTGATCATTTAAAGCGAAATCTTTAGGTGGTCTGCCTTTAGGGTTTCCTGATTGTCCTTTAACCCAACCCTTTCCAGTAATTCCACCTTTTAGTTTCTTATCGTTGTTCTTTGGTTGTTTAACAACCTTTTTTGTTTTGACTGCAGCCAAACTAATCACCCCACTTTTAAGGTTATGTTCGTAAAAACGAAAGGAAGGTTGCCCTTCTACTATATAGGGCAAAAAGTTTACAAAAAAAGGGTTATTTAAGGGTTAAATGTTTGTAAGTGTTGATATTGTTGATAAAAATAATTTTTTTAAGACTACAAAAAACCCCCATATTTCAGGGGGTTATTTGTCTAACTAATATTAAGAGGTATTAGAATTAATAATGGGGATTAATCATATTGGTATTAAAAACATTCCCATTAGGATATTCACATAATGATTTCCAACTGAAATTGTAAACTAACCATTGTCCCTTAATTAATTCGTCAATAGGGTTTTGATACCAATATACTTGATACTCTTTTCCTTTAACCGACACTTTATGACAATTTGAATTTTCAAATACAAAAAATATAAGTTGGTCAAATGTGAACTTTCTTATATCATTCGCATAGGTGCATTCAGTATTTCTAATCTCTAATGCTATTTTTAAATAGAACTTTTTAGCTTCAGATTTTGTGCCAATAAATTCATGATCCCATTCGCTTGACACTACTTTTATTATTGTTTTATTCATTATTTCTCCTTTATTTAATTAACAATTCAAAATATGGAGTTCTAAAACCAATGTCAATAGTTTTTTATAAATTATTTATTTTCGTGTTTAATAGAGATTCTTTTTGCTGTGGCTTGGAGTTTCTTTAATGCTCTACCATAGTAGGTTTTAGCTGTGCTTTCTGTAATCTGCATATTATAGCCAATATCCTCAAATTTGTTATGATAGAGAGTTCTGTTTATAAATACTTCATATTCTTGGTCTGATAATTCTTTTGCCCCCACTATCCCAGTTAATAGATAAACAATATGCTCATTTATCTTTTCTTGGTCTTTTTCTACTTCATCTATTAAATCTTGATAACCTTTTGCTGTATTTTCTATGTCGTTTTTCATTTTTTATCCTTCTTTGGACATTTTTTCATGTTTTTGATCTTGTTTTCATTTAAACTACCAGTTTTTAATCCACAATGTTTTTCACCTTTGTATGTTGCTGCATAAGGGCAATTTTTATTTACCATTGGGCAATATTCAAACATAATGCTTTCCCTTCCCTGTTCATATAGTAGCCAACCATAGTGTATTTGTCACATTAGTCATAATAGGGGATAAACAGGATTGGTTACCTGCGACACTCCTTACTATGCCATTTTGGGAAGGGATTATTTTCTATCAAAATTTGTTTTTCTTTGGTGTGTGTTTGGTTTGAACCACCAACCATTTCCATTAGAACGAAATGTGTCGTTTCTATCTTTTATATATTGTGGATCAGTAATGCTTTTATATACCCATCTATCTGTGGGTGTTCCTTCAGGTTTTTTACCATACCTGTCATATACATCATAAGTAGAGTGTGATTTAGCCATAAACACCATTCCCTTCTGCAATCAAATCAGGAAATTTGTCATCTAACCCTTTTTGTTGCAATCGTTCAATAATTCTTTTATGTGGTCTAACATTATATCTTAATTCCCCATATTGAAAAACAATCCATTTACTTAAAAAGAATTGGTGTTCATCTACTTGGTGCATTCCAAGTTTTTCTAATATGACTTTTGGTATATCGCCATCATATCCAGTATAGAATTTGACTGCTTCTTGATCATGTTCCCAAAAACCATCAAAGGTTACTGTTTCACTTATATAAAACCACAACACTTTTTCTTGTGGTGTTAGTGTCCGAAACCATCGTTTGTTCCATTTGTCGCTATCTGTAAATCGTTTTCTCATCTTTTTATACTCCTAATAGTTTGTTTAATTGTATTATTCTTTTTCCAAGTTGATATGGGATTTGTGGAACAACTGCATTTCCAAGTCCTTTGACTCTATCGTTATATCTGTCCACTTTTTGGGATAACCCATAAGCCACTCTATCCAGTTGGGGTTCATTTTTAAGGATTTCAAAGGTTTGGATTCTAAATTTTCCATCTCGGTTATCTTGTCTTTCAATATCTTGTTTTGTTCTTCTTTTGGAAGTTGTTTGTGAAGATACATTATCACATCTTGAAGTCTTGCTCCATAAGTCATGTGGGGTTTGTTTTTCTTTCGCAGAATGAATCCCCCTGATTGATTTCTTTCCACTCTTTCTGACTGTTCCCCCATTATGTTTGTTGCTGTTGGTGTCGGATATTTCAGGATTTCTTGTTTGTATAGAACTCTTGTCAGTCCATTTTCCTCGAACCTGGTTCCTATCTTTCCCCTTACAGCTGTGTAATTGTCCCTGAAATCTCTTGCACAAGGTGTCGGATATTTCTTGCCTATAGGCGATAATCCACATTCGTTTTCGGAGGTGTCTTGCTCCAACATCTCTTGCTGATATAACTTGCCATTCTGCATCATACCCTGCTTCGGCAAGGTCGTGCAATACTCTTGATCCTCCTTTATTAGCGAGATTTGCGACATTCTCAATAAAAACCCATCTTGGTCGTAACTCGCAAATAATTCTCCACATTTCAAACCAAAGACCACTCCTTTTCCCATCTAATCCTGCTCCTTTACCTGCTGTGCTAATATCTTGACAAGGAAATCCACCACTAATTATATCAACAGATTCTAAATTATCTTTTCCTATTTCTTGAACATCTCTATAATGTTTTGCATTTGGAAATCTCTTTTGCAGTAATTCATTGCACCAATCATCTATTTCACAAGTCCAGGTGGTTTCTATACCTGCCATTTCAAACCCAAGATCAATGCCACCTATACCACTAAACAAACTTCCATGTTTCATCTTTTTAAATCCTGTAATTTTAGTATTAACTTAAACACTCTCCAACCCCAATTCAAGTCTTTAAGTGTAATTCTGTGTTCTTCGTAGCCTTCGCCCTCTTTATCTAATTTTAATAAGATGGCTTGTTGTATCTTTTTTCCTGTGCTTTCCTGATACATTTGACGATATGCTGCCAACTGAATAATAAATTCGTCATAAACCCCTGAACTGGTTTTGAAATCTAATATGGTTAATTTATTTCCTATGGTGCATATTGCATCACAAGTGCCACCGAATTTATACTTGTCTGATACCATTTTTATTTCGTTTTCGTGGTATGTTGGTTTTCGTTTCTTTTCCCACTCACAATAAGCATAGTATGCTGTTTTGGCTTGTCCTATTTCTTCAGCAGAATAACCATCTAAAGAAACTGATCCACCTTTAATAAATTGCTCTATCATTTCGTGTGCTAATGTGCCTATTCTACCAGCAGTTTTTAATTCTACCATAGAATCTTGTCCTGCCATACATATCTTTCTTGTCCAACCGATTAACACCCCTTTATTCCAACCTAAATGTGCATTAATCAATGTCGTAACTGATTTAACTCTTTCCCCTTTAACCTTATATACTGTGTGTGACATTATTGTATCCTTTTTCTTTAGCCATATTTAACAATTCTTCTTTGGTAAAATACTTGCTTGTTCTATAATCAAAATATCGTTGATCATCTTCTTTTGATTCATATTCTACAAAAGCAATATCATTTACCTTTAGCCAAATTAACACCTTTCTAAAGTTCATTTTATTCTCCTTTAATTTATCATCTACTTTTTTCATGTCAAGATACAATTCTTTGTATTTCTTGTCTTTGAAGATAATATTGTTTTTATTCAACTTTCCTTCAACCCTAATATCCCATGCTGTGTCTTTGTTTTCATATTCAATATCATGCAGACTGTGATTGAATGCTATTTCTTCTTTTTCTATTTCTATTGCTAATTCTCCAACTTTACTCATTTATATCTCCTATCTGATTAAACAACACTTCTTAAATTTTTTACCACTTCCACAAGCACACAATTCATTTCTACCTTGTGTTTTTTTTAGTTTTGATATTTCTGCTTTCCACTCATAGTATTTTTGATAACCCCCAAGTTTACGAATAAATACACCATAGCAATCTGCAACTTCGTTATCAAAAAGCCTATTATCGTAATCTCTAACAATCATTTTTATCCAATTCTTCTTTTAACTCTTGTAACTCTGCTAACAAATTTAAAAAATCTGTAAACTCTAATGTGGCATAAAATCTTGCATTCATTTTAAATACATTAATAGGGATTTTACCTTTTGGGCAATCACCATATATTTGTTCCCACCATTTAGGTATCATTAATTTTTTCTGATCCTTTACTTCAAAATGATAATCAAAAGCTGCACTATCAGGATTAATATCTATTATATCGCCCTTAATAGATAATCCACCTGATTGGGGTGTTCGCCTAACATTCGTTCCTAAATACTTATTAATCAATTTAGCAACTTCTCGTTCTGCTCTTTTACCTTTTTGTTGTGAATTTATTTTACCCATTTTTATCAAAATTATAGTTTTCTATTTCTTCAAGAATTGGTGCAATCTTTTGAAACCCTAATATATGGCTATCAGTTGGAAAGAAATAATCCCAATGTCCACCTTGATTGTTTTTCCAAAAAGCGATTGCCAAAGCCAATTTGCCTGAACTTTTTTTAAAAATTATTGCAGCAGTTAATTCTGTTAGTGGTTTGATCTTTGCTACCTCAAATGTTTCGTTATTATAATTAAATTCTCTTTTAGGGTTAGAAAACAATTCTGCAATTTTTTTTGCAGTTGATTCTAATTTTATAACCCTATCCTTTTTCATTTATAGCCAAAAGTGCAATCTGTTATAATTTGATTGTATTTGTGTAAATAATTCTTCAAATAATGCAGGTGGTATTTTACTTTTTTCGTATGATCCTTTAAGTCCTTGTGTTCCAGTTTGGCTACCTCTTGGTGCTGGTTGATGATGACATTCCCTATTTCCATTTTTACACATTGGTTTTGGTTTCCAAAAATGAAAGTTTGTCCAAATATCTGTTGGCTTCATACGAATATCCCCATAAGAACAATAGGTTACTGTTGCTCTTGCAAAACCCCCAACAACATCTAACTTTCTTAATTTTCCTCTTGGGTTTTCTATAAACCAAAATGCTGGTTGTAGTTCGTTTATAATATCAATGGTTTTTTGAACAATCTTTACACCTAATATAGCTTCTTTGGTTTTTGGTGTGTTGTCTTTATTCCAATGATGACCAATGGAAGCAACTGAAAAGTATGTGCAAGGTGGACTTGCCCAAATAATATCAGGGTATCCATCAAGAATGTCTATTGCTTTCTGCAAATCAAAATCAAATATATCGCATACTTGGTCTATTTTATCAAAATCTTGATTGTCAGTAGTATATGTTTTAAAACCATAAGATTCAGCAACCTTACTAAAACTTCTACTACCTGCAAATAATTCTAATGTTTTCATATTAGGAGAAGGGAAGGGATATAGATGTTAATTAAAGAGATATAATGAAAATAAGAATATCCCTTCCCAAAATGATTTGGGCAGGAAGGAAAAAACCTGCCCTCTTTATTAGAATGGTAAATCATCTGCCTTTATTTCAACAGGTGTATCTACCGATTGTGAACTAACTTGACTTCGGGTATTTATAGGTTTCTGTGGTTGATTTTCACAAGCCTCAACAAAGCCTTTTACACGATGAAAATTATCAACAAACTCATCAGTAGTCCAAGCACAATCAAAGTGCTTATATAAATCAAAAGTATTATTGAAAATCATTCCAAATCTTGCACCATTTTCAAAGGTTTCAGATTTTTGTGTAACTGCTTTCGCTGCTTGATCATCTTTTAGTTTTTGTTCAAACTCATTTACACCATTAGATACTGGTTTCAGTTTCTCAACTTTCCAATAGTTTCTTAACTGTCCTTCATCTGATGTAAATTCTTCAAAACTCAAATGAAAGGAATCTCCAGTATTTAATTGTTGCAACTTGCGATGCAAGGCATCAGAAGCACCCAATGTATATGGTTTGTTATCTTGCAAGACTTCATAATCAAAAATATTAAATGATTGCCCATTAAATGTTTTTTGCTGGTATGTGCCAGTTGATTGTAAAGTCAGTTTTAGTTTTGCACCCTTATTTTGCTTGAGTGCCTTTAAGTCCAAAAAAGCCATAGATTTCTCCTTATTTTATGTGTTCAACAGAAGTAGGATTTGCCGAAATTAATTTCATTTCTTCGTCATGTCTTGTTTCTGCTGACTTTTTTTCTTCATTTATTTTCTTTTCCACTTGTAAACGAATATTTTTAAGATCAGTTCTAACTTGGTTTTCAAGTGGTTCATCATGTGGTTGCCTTGAATAGACTTCAATGATGTTTTCAAGTTCTTCTAATGTGAACTTGAATGTGATTGATGTTTTCCTGAATTTCATTTCAACACCAAAGCCTTAAATATCTCCCACCATACTATCATTGCTATTGCAAATGGTATCAATATGTCATAATACATCTTTTTCTCCTTTTGTTTAATTAACTATTCTAATTTCTATATCAAAGGTTGTATCCTTTGAAAATTCACACCAATCTTCCCATTGTTCAACATGATAATAAACAATATCTCTATCCATTTCTTCTTTAAGCACACACTCTATTGTTTCCCAAACACTACTAAAACGAAAATCTATAATATCCTTTTCAATCACTTGATTTGTTTTTTTATCTTTAATTATCAATCTCATCTTTTTCTCCTTTGTTTTTTCGTATCTAATTTACGAATTATTTTAATTTGTCAATACCCCTTTTTTTCTTTGTATTCTTTTTAGTCTTAAACTTTTGATTTATATTTGTCTTTTTCTTTGTCTTTGTCTTTAACCCTTACCTAACCCTATTTATCCACAAAGTTATCCACATTAGAAAGTGCCAACAGTTATTCCAATCTTGGTATATCCCTTTGTTGACTCTAATTGCTTTTTCCTTTCCTGGCACTTTTGGTATGTTGTTGATACTTCACAGAACTGAACTCCATCTTTTTCTCCAAACACATGGAACACTTTTTCGCCATTCTCGGCTTGTTTCATAAAGCCTTCATGTATATAGTCCAATATAGTTTTCATTACCTTACACCCCCTCTCTTGTGTCTTATTTGGGTATCAGGGTTCTCAACCTTTGGTTTAATTGTCTTGTTCTTAATTATCATACCACAAGTTTAATGCCAAAAGGATCAGCTTGTCAACCCTTAATGTGATTTGTATATACCCTTATATATACCCTTATCTTTTTTTTCGAAAAGACTTGCATAAGTCCTTTTTTTATAGTAATATAAGGTATGTTAATTGAAATAAAGGAGAAAACAATGATTATTAAATGTCAAGAGAGTAAAAGAAAATTAATGAAACTACCTATTGGAGATAAACCAGGATTACCAACATATTATGCTTGTGTAGTAGATAAAAATGGTAATCAAGTGTTTAATAGTCCAAAATCAGATGTATATGTTGAAAAACATTGTGCAGGTAAAGTTGAACAATCTACAATGAATGTTGACAACTTTATTAACTGGAGTAATAATTTTTTAAATGTTGATAATGAACCATCTTGGGAGTCAACATTAGTTAATGATTGTTATAATAGATAATTGTTTTACCTCTACCTACAAGAAAGCCCTCAAATGAGGGCTTTTTTGTTTATGGGGTGATTATATACCTTTCAGTATAAAAGTCTTGTATTTATTGGATTTGTTGCCTTAAAACGATTTGTGTGCTAAATCTTCCATCTGCTATTTCGGTAAATGTCAAAGGTTTATCTAATCTTACCCAATGGAAAGATGATCCATCATACCATAAAAACTTCTTTGCTTCGCCTTTTATATCATCTTGCATAGAAAGCAGATTGGTTTTAAATGTGCTTGAAATGTTTTGGAAACTAATGGTGCTTATTTCTTGGGCATCATGGGTGTTCAATACATATTCAATACCACCTAAACTTTTACTGACAACATTTCCAAAATCTCTTTGTGTTTTAACATTAACATCAGGCTCTACTTCAAAAGATAATTTCTTACCAATTAAGATTTCTGTAATAACATTATCGGTGATTGATCCTGTAAATTCTACAAAGAATTTTGTTCCAGTAGTTTCTGTTAAATCGGTTACTGCCCACCCTGCACTACTAACTGCACTTATTGTTCCTTTGTTGGTTAAACCTGAACCACCACTATTTCTACTTGTATCTGCAAAGAAATTCATAATTGTTCCACTTGATATGCCATCATCTGCATTAAAATAAACTGCTGCAGCATTCGCAGTTGCACTACTTCCTACTGCATATTCTATTGCATCTAAATCTGCAAGACCACTAATTGCAGTTCCGATTGATTGATCTGAACTTCTTTCGTGGTTTGTAACTGTTGTGCCAGTAGAAAATGTAGGTGTGTCACTATTGGACATTTGTCCTTCACTATCGGTCATATCTGAACGATACATATTAATACTATCATAAATAAAATAACTTCCCATTTAAACCTCTCTACATTGAACTGAAACTTTCCCTATTTGTCGTTTCAGGCTTGTTATAATAAATCTTTTGTCTGACCATTGTTCGCTAAATAGTCTTGTAGGCATTGCTACCATATCATCAAAGGTATCAGATATTTCATCAAATGGTGTTCCAAGATTACCAAATAATGTATCACCGAAATCCAGGAAGTCCCCCACTTGCAACATTCCATACTTTTCAGGATTAATAATTGTAGCACTCATTGTGGTTTTATATTGTCCAAATAAT
>VTLG01006496.1_pt1 | contig 13883 bp, 17 predicted proteins | sample 4694571 | NCBI WGS metagenome assembly VTLG01 (sample SAMN12604809, study PRJNA352737) | marine metagenome | biome: ENVO:00000447; feature: ENVO:00000209|ENVO:00000569|ENVO:01000036; material: ENVO:00002151; isolation source: viral sequences binned using virsorter ...
AGCCGGCATGGATCACAGATCAGCAAGCCAAAGATGCCTGGAAGTATTACAGTGAATTGCTTGATGAATTAGGTGTGATCACCGTGGCGGATAAAATGGCCATGGAACAGCTGGCCGTGGCCTATGCTAATTGGCGACGATGCCAGGCAGATGTGGATCAACGTGGTGCCGTGGTCATGAACGACAAAGGCACGCCAACCAGAAACCCAAACGATATTGCTGCGCGTGATTGGTACGATAGAACACTGAAACTGCTGCTAGAGTTTGGATTAACACCATCAAGCAGAACACGCATACACGCAGACAAACCCATACAAGCCATTGCAGCAATAAAGCCACGGAAACTTGATTGATAAAACCACACAGAAATGGATCCGCAACGCAGCTGATGAACGTGCAGCACGCAATGGCTATTTCATTGATGAAGCGCGTGGTGATCATTTTGTGGAGTTTGTCGAAACACACCTGAAGTTGTATGAAGGTGAATATGCTGGCCAGCCTATCCAGTTGATGGATTGGCAGATTGATCTATTCTATCGGCTGTTTGCATGGGTACGATTTGACAAAACACGCAATCGGAATTTGAGGCGGTTCAGCATTGCGTCAGTATGGTTGCCAAAGAAAAGCGGAAAAAGCCCCACAGCTGCCATGGTAGGTTGTTATTTGCTTGCAGCCGATGGAATGCCAGGCACCCATGTTTATTCATGTGCAAGGGATAGCCAACAAGCGCGAATCGTGCACAAAAATGCCTGCATGATGGTGCAGCAATCTGAAGCATTAAGCCAGTTATGCACTATTAACAACAGCACAGGCGTGATTGCTTATGAACCAACACACAGTGACTATCGAATTGTTGCAGGTGCCAATCCAAAATCAGTGGAAGGATTAAACGGCCATGTGATCATTGATGAAGTGCATGTGGTTGATCCACGTTTAGCCAGCCGGTTGGAACATGCCGGAATCAGTCATCCTGAATCACTACGGCTAGAAATAAGCACAGCCGGCAACGATCCTTTAGGTTATGGAAAACGGCAATGGGACTATGGCGAAAAAGTTAATAATGGTGAAATTGCAGATGATCAGTTCCTATTTGTGAAGTATGCAGCACCGGCAGATGCAACAGATGAACAGTTGTTGAATCCAGAAATGTGGAACCTGGCAAATCCATCAATGAATACAACAGTTGATCCAGATGAATTTGAAAAATCACTGCACCGTGCCAAGAGAAGTTTAACAGATTGGATGAACTTTAAGATGTACAGGTTCAACATCTGGAGCACATCCGAACAGCCATGGTTGCGTTTTGAAGATTGGAAAAACTGCACAACAGATTTCGATGCATCAGATCTTGAAGGCCGTGAATGTATCCTTGGATTAGACTTGAGCCGTACGAAAGACATGAGTGCAGCCAGCCTAGTATTTGACAATGGGGAAGGATCAGTGACCGTGCTGCCGTACTTCTGGTATCCAAGAAATGCAGCACGCAATAACAATCATATTGCACCCTATGTTCAGTGGTCACAGGATGGTTTTGTAAAACTGATTCCTGGTGATGTCATTAATTTTAATGTCATCCAGGATGATTTGATTGATCTTGCAGACAGGTTCAATATTCAACAAATCGTGTTTGACAAAATGTATGCACATGATTTGATCATGAGGATTCAAGAGGAAACAGGTGTTGATGTGATTGAAATGCCACAAACCATGAAACATTTTGCAGCACCCACAGCCGAGATGGAAAGACTGGTTATCGATGGCAAACTTCTGCACAACGATAATCCTGTGTTGAACTGGCAAGCACAAAACGTGACAATATACAATGACAACAACAACAATAAACGGCCAATCAAACCAAATAATTCTAACCCAAGAAAAATTGATGGTATCGTTGCCACCATCATGGCATTGGGGCAGGTCATAGCGGCACGGGATCCTGCATTGAAAATGGATTATTACGACGATAACAAATTGGAAATGTATTGATGGAATTTATTGAGCCATCCAAAGAAAACAGAAGTATTGAAAACCCCAACATTCCATTGAATTCACCGGAAGTCTGGGAATCTATCTTTGGAAGTACAGGCACAAAATCTGGAATTCCAATTACACCAAACAATGCACTGACCATTGCGCCAGTGTTTCAAGCCATCAATCTGATTTCAGGTGATGTTGCCAAACTGCCATTGGATGTTTACCAAAGGCGTGATGATCTCGGAACCAACGGACGGCAAAAGGATGAAAACCATCCAGCACAGAAGCTGATTCGATACAGACCGAATGCAGAAATGGGCGCATTTCAATTTTGGCGGCGAATCATGTTTCATGCACTTTTGTGGTCAAATGCATATTGTTTAATTGTGCGTAATGGGCAAGGCCAGCCGATTGAACTACTGCCATTGCTACCAGATCGAACATCACCACGGCGTGAAAAAGATGGTACGTTGTTCTATGTTTCAGAAATAGATGGCAACCTGGAAGCATTTGCAGCATCTAACATTCTGCACATTGTGCAGATGAGTATCAACGGCATGGCCGATTGTCAGCTGGTGTATAAAGCGCGTGAATCATTTGCACTATCACTGGCAGCAGAAGAATTTGCCAGCAAGTATTTCAGATATGGTGGCCGGATCGGCGGGATCCTAGAAGTGCCAGCCGGCATGACTAAAAAAGGTGCCGACAACCTAGAAGCCGGATACCGTAAGACTTATGAGAAAGTTGACAACGCATTTAAAACTGTGATTTTGCGTGATGGCGCAAAGTTTCACCAGGCACAGTTTACACCAGAACAAACGCAGATGGTGGCAGCACGGCAGGAACAGGTGAAGGAAATTGCACGATGGTTTAACCTGCCACCACACAAGCTAGGTGATGATTCCAAAGCATCCTACAACAGCTTAGAACAGGAAAACCGTGCATACTTGAATGGCTGTTTGTCTCATTGGCTTAATGCAATTCAATCTGAATGCTGGTTGAAATTGCTATCACCAGCAGAGCAAGAAGCCAACACACATTTCATTGAATTCAATGTGAGAAGTTTGATTGCAGCCGATATTGCGACACAATACCAGATATTCAGAACAGGCATTGAAGCCGGCATTTTGTCACCAGATGAAGTGCGTGCAATGCAAAACATGAATCCAAGGCCGGATGGAATGGGTGATAAGTATTTGCGGCCATTAAACATGGAATACGCAGACACAGCACAGGATCCAGTGGTTGATGAAACACCAGCAGATAATGTGGATCTGGAAAACTTAGAAGCAGAACGTGCAGCATGGCAAATGCTTGATCAGTCAGTTGAAAAGTTTACAGCGTATTTGATGCGAAAAATAAACCGTGAGCTGGATAGAAAAACCATAAACCGGTTTCTGCACTGGGTTGAAACGAACCTAAACGACGAAAAAACAAAAATGGCAACAGACATCCAGCTGCCAGCACAAATGGTTGCAGGTTTGCAACGGTCAGATTCAAAAGAATTGATTCAACAAATCACTGATGGTTTGTTTGATGATCTGGGTTATGAATTCGGCCATGTATTTGAGATCACAGAAAAGGAACAGATGCAACGTGCAATGCAGAACATCACAAAAGGATTTGCAGGTGCATGTGTCGCTAAGTATCGAGGAAGGATAGAAAATGCCTAAAGTATTCCCTAACCAAAAGCCAGTCACTGTTGAAATGCGGGAAGATGGAACCACAACAATCAGCGGATATGCTGCGGTTTATCATCGTGCAGAGGATGCCGGCACACAGTATCAGTTGATGGATTCATACTATGAGCGAATCAAGCCAGGTGCATTTGATCGAGCACTGGCAGAAAAACAGGATGTGCGTGCATTATTCAACCATGATGCAAACCATGTTTTAGGCAGAACCACCAGCGGAACCTGCCGTCTGTCATGTGATTCTGTCGGTTTACGTTATGACGTGGATTTGCCTAATACACAATTTGCACGGGATCTGGCAGAATCGGTAAGCCGTGGTGATGTATCTGGATCCTCATTTGCATTCAGCGTTGATAAGGAAGGTCAGCAGATTGAACGTGCTAAAGATGGCATGACGTATAGAAACATCGTAGATGCTGATTTATATGATGTTTCTGTGGTCACCTATCCAGCCTATGAATCAGCCACCAGTGGAATTAGAAGTGCTGAAAATGTGCAGGAAGCAACAAAAGCACTGGAGGTGTGGCAACGTGAACAGGATGCCGTGAAAGTGCGTTTGGCTAAAATTAAGTTTGACAACGAAAGCTAAAACAAGCACAATTTGAATCAGTGGTGAAAGCAGCAGCAAGTACCCCAAAATAGGATAAACGAACCCAAACTGGCAGTAGTGATTCCGTCATTAGTTAATGGCGCAATCGGTGCTGCCATTTTTTCGTTAAATCGCTATTGAGGAATTAAAACAATGGCTGTTGATAAATTACAAGATCTGCAAGACCAGCGAAACAAGCTTGGTGCAGATATTAAAGATCTGGCAGCACGCCAGGATGAATGGAATGCAGAAGATCGTGCAAAATGGGATGATCTGAATGCAGAATATGATCGAATTGATGAAGAACGTGAAGGCGTACAAGAGCAGCTGCAAGTTGCAGCACGTCTTGAACAGCTTCGTGGTTCAGAAGATCGTAAAACATGGCAAGCTAACAAGGACGGCATTAAGCCAATCACCGAACAAACCAAGCGCGAAGCATTGGTTGCATGGTGCAAGCGAAAAGCCGGTGAAGATGTCAGCGACAATTTGAAGGAATCTGCACACCGTTGCGGCGTTTCTCTAGAATCCGACACATACCAGCTGGATCTGCGCAGCAACATGGGTGGATTTAACCGTGAAGGTTTTGGCGGTGAATATCGTGCTCAAAGTGCTGGAACGGATTCTGAAGGTGGCTATCTTGTGCCAGAAGGGTTTAGCAATGAGCTTGAACGAACCTTGCAGGCATACGGCGGTTTGCGTCGAGTCGCACGGGTTATCCGTACCGATTCCGGCAACAACATTCCATGGCCAACCAATAATGACACTGGCAACAGTGGTGCTATCCTTGCTGAAAATACTCAGGTATCCGAACAGGACACCACATTTGGCAACAAAATTCTGGAAGCCCACAAGTATACCAGTAAGTTGATTCGAGTTAGCCAGGAACTTCTGCAGGATGCTTTTTTCCCACTAGGTGAAGAATTAGGACGAATGCTAGGTGAACGAATCGGACGTGCGCAAGCTGCACATTTTGTTGATGGTACTGGATCGAGCCAACCGGAAGGAATTATCGCTGGTGGAACGTCTGGCGTCACAGCTGCAAGTGCAACTGCAATCACATTTGATGAGTTGATTGATTTGGAAGCATCATTGGATCCCGCTTATGCGTCATCGCCAAACGTAGGCTGGGCAATGAACAAAAGCACCAAAGCAGCCGTGCGAAAGCTGAAAGATTCCAATGGCCAATACTTGTGGCAAGTTGGAACCACAGCCAGTGATCCCGACACATTGTTAGGAAAACCTGTGGTCATTATTCAGGAGATGGACGACATCGCCACTACAACAAAGCCGGTTGTGATCGCCGATTTCAGCAAGTACATCATCCGTGATGCTGGTGGAATGAGAATGGCACGCCTTCAGGAACGCTATGCTGATTATGACCAAGTTGGTTATGTCGGATTCATGCGAACTGATGCACTCGTCATTCAATCAGCTGCCGTTAAATTTATCACAATGGCATAAGGGTTGTATGATGAAAGTTAAGTTGCTAGTGTCCCGTGCCGGTGTCGGTTTCTCACAGAACGTAGGTGATGTGATTGAAGTTGATGCCGACGAAGGGAAACGGCTGCTTGATCGAGGTATGGCAGAAGCTGCCAGCATCCGCAAGGGTGCTGGCAGTAAGCCATCCGTCGAGGCAGCAATGAAACCAAAACCAAAACGCAGAGCCAAGAAAAAACCGGTTGATGAATAATTACACCGTTAAAACGATTACGGCACCAACTGATGAACCGATTGATTCAACAGAAGCCAAATTGCATATGGCCATTGATGATTCAACGTTTGATACATTGATCAACGATTACATCAAAGCTGCCAGGATGTACATTGAAGCCGAAACAGGACGTCAGATCTGTACAGCCACATATGATTTGATTGCTGATTCATTTGGTGGATCTAACAACCAGATCTATTTGCCATATGGACAGCTGCAATCAGTAACATCTATCACATACACAGATACAGATGGAGCCAGCCAAACACTGGCAGCAAGCAAGTATCAGGTTAGTGATTCGAGAGAACCGGCAGTGATCCAGCCATCCTATTCAAACAACTGGCCATCAACCCGTGATGAATTGGATGCTGTCAAAATCAGGTTTGTTTGTGGATACGGTGATTCCGATTCGACACCGGAAGAAATCAAGCAGATTGCATTGATGCTGGTGGCACATTGGTTTGAACACCGTGAAGCTGTTGTCTTTAATGCTTCAGCAATGACGGTTCCGGCAGGTTTAAAAGAGATTTTGCATCATTACAAAATAGGTGATTCATTCACATGGTATCAGCCGGCAAACTAAGGCACAGAGTAGAATTGCAAAGCCGTGCAACCACAGTGGATGCAGCCGGTCAAATCACAGGTGCATGGTCAACCTATAGAACATGTTATGCAGAAGTGATTGATGCAGCTGGCGCGGAAAAGATCCGTGGCCAACAGGTTGATGCAACAATATCACACGTTGTGCGAATTAGGTATCCTCAGGGAACATTCCCAACACCAGAAAATCGTGTTGTATACGACAGCAGGAATCTTCATATTGAATCAGTGCAACGCAAAGATACACATGAACGTGAAGTTTGGTTGCATTGTCGGGAGGATGTATAAATGGCACAGATGCAAATTATACCCCCACCAGATATGACATTAGTTTTTGACACATTGTCAGACAGTCTGCAAAGACAGGTGCACCGTAAGATGTTGAGAGCAGCAGCCACGGCAATCAAAAAGCAATACAGGAATCGTGCACCACAAGGATCCAAGACAGGCTCCACTGATTTGATGTCAGATGATCTTAAAGCACAACGTGGTGGCGTGAAAAACCGTTTGCGTAAATCGCTGGCAGATAAGCCTTCCAGCAAATGGAGCACCAAACGTGAATTGTCGCGTGCCGGAATTATTGCAACTAAGGTTGGTCACAGATACACAAAAGGTGATCAGAAATCTGCCAGGTATGCGCATCTGGTTAATGATGGCCATGTGGCAGTTTACTGGGGACATCGTGGCGGTGGCCGTGTTAAAGCAATCAAATATCAGAATGAAGCACAGCGTGCATCTATTGCACCAGTCAAAGCAGCGGCCAGAAAAAAAGGTAGAGAAGCAATCATAGCAGCTGCAGAAAAAGCACGACGGAAAATGTTGCAGGTGGCCAAATGATAGCACAAGCAATCAGAACCTACCTATTAACAAAATCCACAGTGACGGATGAAGTCAGCACAAGGATCAGGCCAGATGCACTGGCACAGAATGAAACGATGCCGGCATTAGTGATCCAAGAAACAGCCAGTGACCATGAAGAACAATTAAGCGGTGCCGGTGGTATCAGCCAAAGCAGTGTTACCATTGCATGTTATGCAGACACACGCATCAAAGCAGATGAAGTGGCTGAAGTTGTACGGCAGGTGCTGCATGGATACACAGGCAGTGCAGGCAGTCAAACAATACAAGCAAGCCAGCTGGAAGATCGTGCAGTTGGTTATCTGGTGCCTAATGATGGCAGTGATGACGGTTTATACGTCAACAGCTTAGATTTCAGAATTACATTTACAGAATCAATTCCAAGTTTTTAACATAGGAGCCACTAACCATGGCACAGACAGGCAACAGTGCAACTATTGCATTCGCAACATCTGGTTTCACAGCCAGCTATACACGTTTAGGTGGCACAGCCACAAACCGTGATTCTTTAGAAGTTACACATTTAGGAAGTACAACCTATAAAGCATTCCAGCCAGATGATCTATCAGATCCTGGGGAGATGTCGGTTGAATTCCAGTGGGATCAAAGCGCAAGCACGTTTCCACCGATTAATGCAGTGGCTGAAACGATTACAGTTACTTACCCAATGAAAAGTGGCGAAACAACAGCCGCAACATTGAGTGGCAGCGGGTTTCTAACGAATAGCACATCACCGGATTTGGTGAATGGTGAAATCATGACAGGTGAAGCTACCATCAAATGGGCTGGTGCTATCACATACACAGCAGGAAGTTAGAATGAATATTTCAATAGACGACCACCCAAATCCATTGGTGCAGGATGTGAAACTTGTACGGTTGGATGGAATTGGGATTGGTTATTGTGGAATTGTTGAAGGATCACCGATATGCTTTACTGTCGCGCAGCCGGAAAGTGTGAAAGCTGCCGTGGTTGATGCAGTTGGTGAGTTTCTAGGGGGTGAGGTTGGTTCAGTGAATCAGCCACCAGCAAGTGAGGATGAAGAAATTGAAAGCGACGAAAGCGATATTGCTGAAGTGTAGTACCAGACGGCACACCAGCACAACGATTGATGGCATTGAATTCACGTTTCAAAATATGACGGAGCGCGAAAAATCATTATTCGAGCGCAGCATCTTAAATAAAAAAGGTGCTGTTAATGTTGATGCTAGAAAACGTTTGTTGGTGTATACACTGGTCGATGAAAACCATGAAACAATGCTGGATATGTCAGATCTGAAAAGCCTGGATGATCTGGATGGCCAGCTGGTGCAGAAGTTGTTTGAAGTGGCCAGCAAGCATTGTGGTTTTGGTGAAGATGAAGTTGATGAACTGGAAAAAAACTCAGAAATGATCCACGGCGGCGGTTTGCCTATCGCCTAGCACTGGCAACAGGCCATGTAAACGTGGATCAGATGTTGGATTCCATAACATCACAAGAATTTGCAGAATGGGTTGCATTCTATCGGTGTGAGCCATTCGGTGAAGATTGGATGCAAACCAGTTATATTTGCAGCATGATGATAAATATACTGGCAGGCAGCCGGTCAGATCAGGTGAATCTGGATCACTTCCTGCCGGAATTTGCACAGCAGAAACCCAAAAGAATGACAGTTGCAGATGATGAGTCTGAAATGGCAGCACTATTTGGAAAGTAAACAATGGCAACTAATATTGGATCCCTAGCCACAACCTTCATTGCACGAACAAAGCCGTTTGAATCTGGCGTGCATCGTGCCAACAGATCTATGAAGGGTATGCGCACACAAACAATGGCAGTGAGTGCCAGCTTGAAGCGTATGGCCACAACAGCCATTGCAACAATCGGTGCATACATGGGGTTTCATGCCATCAAATCACTGTTTGTTGATTTGACCAGAGAATTAGATACCCTGGCAAAAAGTGCTGAAAAGCTAGGAACAACTGTGCAGGGTTTGCGGCAGCTGCAATTCATCGGCGGTTTGGCTGGCGTTGATCCAGAAGCCATTGTGAAATCGATGGAAAAGATGCTTGATTCTATCGGCCAGGCACAGCAAGGTTTGAGATCCTATCTTGATGTTTTTGAACAGTTGAAATTAGACGTTCAGGAATTGTCAGAAATGGATCCATCACAGGCATTCAAGGAAATATTAGTTGCAGTTGCAGACCTACCAACAGCTGCTGAAAAAATGATGGCGTTGCGGAGAATATTTGGCCGTGCTGGTGGTGATCTGATGGTAATTGCTAACATGACGGCGGCAGAAATAAATGCACTAGGAATTGAATTTGATGAATTGGCTGGCACCGTCACAGCGGAATCTCTGGCAGCTGTTGAGCAATACAACGATTCACTATTGAGACTCTCAACAGCGTTTGCAAGTCTGAAAATACAACTAACAATATTTGCTAGTGTTGCGCTGAAGCCAATAATCAAATGGATGACGGAACTAACAAAGCAAAACATAGATGGTGCAAAGTCAGTTGCACAAACGGCAGCAAAGTGGGCTGCAATGATTACTACTTTTGGTTTGATTGTTGTTTTGATTCCACGGGTTATCAAGGGGATCAAGCTGCTGATTGATGCGATCAGAAGCCTTACCAAAGCACAAGCAGTAATGAAGGCAATGGGCGGACCGAAAGCCATTGCAGCATTGATTGCAGCATTAGGTGCAGCCTATTTTGTCGGGCAACAAATTGATAAAGTGTTTGAAGAAATCAATAAAGAAATTGCCAAACTTGAAGGTGATGCCGAAAAGAATGTAAACATTAATGTGGATGATTCTGGTTTGGATCAGCTGGAAGCACGATTGGCAGCCTTGAGAACATCGGTTTCAGCCGTAGTCAAAGGAACCACAGCAGAAGTATCAGCAAGAACCAGAGAGAGACAAACAAAAGTGATGGTTAAATTGTTGCAGGCAATAGCAGGCAATACAGCAGACGCAGCCACTGCAATCAACTCATTGAAAATACCAACGGCACCAGTTGCAGGAATAGCATAATGGCGATTGAATCAGTAGTTATTGATAGGGACAGCCGGAAGGCGTCAATCAGCTGGCCACAAGGTAATCCAGAATACCATGTGCGGTTTATTGTAACTACAACCGATGTTCTGGATGGTGTCGAAACTTTAGGATATCCACGGGATCCAAATACAGGTGTTCAGGTTCCAGCCGGTGGCGAACCATATGAAAACATCGGCAACGACACAGCAAGGGGAATGGTTGCCAAAAACATCAGCGTTTCACAAATCAGTGGAACTGTTTGGGCTTATGATATCACCTATGCACCGTTGCAATTAGGGTTGTCAGGTGCAACCACAAATCAGCCAGGCGAACCAGAACCAAAGACACCAAAAGGTGATCCACCAAAAGACTGGACGGAAGTTGGTCCGGATATTAACGTGCAAATGGTTCAACGCAGCAGGCCGGCAGAAAAGGGTGCATATATTGGCAAGCAAACGTTTTCACTTGAACCATATAAACTGGATAAATTTGCAAAACAAAAACTGCACCCCAAACGTGGCTGGGAACCGCAGGACTTTGCCAAACCAGCCGATGAAAATCATTTGTTAACCAGTGAACTTGCCAATGGTATGCCGATTGTAAACAGTGCACATAAGGCATTTGATCCACCGGTCGAGATTGACTACACAAGAATGCTTCTTACAATCACCAGATTGCATCAGGATTTTCCAACTCATCTTTTGATTTATCAAGATTGTGTAAATTCAGAAGGTTTTAACTTTGATATCAACGGGTTTCAAATGAGAGCACCAGCTTTCACTGTAAAGGTGCAGGGAATCACCGGATCTGCACAGTGGCAGGGTAAAAACAGGTTTTGGCGTGTTGATTATGTTTGTGAAGTTGATCTATATCGAACCTGGCGAATAGATATTTTAGATCGTGGTAAAATTCAACTAGTATGGAACAGCCAGAAAAAGGTTTATGAAGATCAGTTGATTCTGGATGATAAAGGGCACCCAATTAATGAGCCAGCGTTGTTGAATGGCAGAGGCCAGCCAGCAAGAGACGTATCATCAACATCAAACCAAAAAGGCGCCTATCTTAGATATGCAGTTTATCCAGAGCGTACCTTCGATGCTTTAAGGTTCCACGATCCAAAACCATAAAGGAAAATAAAAAATGGCAGTAAAAATATGGACAGGAGCAACTGATGGTGACTGGTCAGTTGCGGGTAACTGGTCACCGTCTGGGGTGCCGGCAAGCAGTGATGATGTTATTTTGAGTGCAGCTTACACCGTAAGCATCACGGCTGGACTTAATCAATCAGCAGTGACTTTGAACAGTTTAACGGTTGAGGAAGGTTTCAGTGGTGCAATAGGCAGCAAATCAGCAGATCTACAGATTGCAACCGATGCACTGACGTTTGAAGGATCCGGTGTTGCCTATATTGATTTAGGATCTAATGCAGTGGATCCAGTGATCAACGGCACGGCAACCTATAGCACCGGCGAAAGCGGATTGTACCTAACCGGAACAGGCATTGGCACGATTACATGTGCAGGTGGTGGTGTTTCAATCGGGCGTGCTGGAACCACTAGCACGGTTACAGAAGTTAGAGGCATTTCAGGTGATGTGCATATCGGAATCGGTGGCACGGTCACAAGTAGTTTCAATTTTGGTGCTAATATAATATTTGATAGTACACATACCACGTTAAATTTGGATGCTGGCAGAACCACATTGCGACAATCTGCAACCGTAACAACGGCACATCTGGATGGCGGTGTTTTAACAGTTGATTCAGCTTGCACAATTACAACCGTTAATCTAAATGCTGGCGGTGAATTAGATGCTTCAGCCGGCAGTGATAAAACAATCACAACATTGAATATTGCAACCGGTTCTGTGCTGCAATATTATCCATCAAATATGACGATCACTAATAGAAATCTGCCAAGTGATCCGGTTAGAATTAGCACGGCAAGGATTTAATGGCTGGCAATCTTATCTCAGATCGTGGTATTGCGCAATTAAGAGCAGACCACCAGAAATTGCAGAACCTGATGCAAAGACATCAGCTGATGAATTCTGCACCAGCACATAATTCTGGCCGTGAAGATCAGATGCTGTTGAAGATCACAACGATGGTGACACCAAAGGCATCTGGGCAGCTGGGTGAAGGCATCGGCACGGTTTACGATATAGACTCAACCGGTGCAATCACTGAAACGAACCGTGATGATATAACGGTTTACAACATTGCACCAGTGCCAATTCCAGTTGATGCCTTTATAATGTGCAGGCGCAATTTTAAATCAGGAATCTGGCTGGCAGATGAACCGCAAACAGCAGTGGGTAAAGCACCCAATGGGATCAGTGCCAGAAGTGGCACAACGGCTGGAAGTGGCCAGGTTGATATATACACCATCGTTTCAGGTGTGTTTACTTATTCCGGCTATGGATTGACGGCATACAACATTGCAGATGCAGCCGTGGCAGGTGGCCAGCATGTAATGATCAAGGCCAACGGATGTAGTGAAAATTGGTTTGTGGACATGGCTGAGTGTGAATAATGCTTTCAAGATTCAATGCAGGATGTGATTGTGATTGCTGCATCATTTACAAATCGGAATTCTGCAAAAATTGGTATGAATCAGTATTTGAACGGAAGTATTTTGGCGATATAAACGGCAACCCTTCATCCGTTGTCATCAATGGTGGATCCTTTGATCAGGTTGGTGTGTTTCAAGAGGACGGCGGCAACATTTGGCAGATCAGAAATGATGCCTGCGGTTCCAGTATTAGCAGCTGTGAAACCAGCACAGATTCAAAAGGTTGGAAGTATAGCGCAAACCATTATCTGACACCGACAGGCAACCTTTCATCATCTTATTTGTCCACAATTCTGGTTGCATCAAAATATCAATGGTGGCTGCACACATTCTGGGATACATGCGATTCATCTGATGGTGCACATTGCTGGGATTCGAGCACCGGAGAACCAGTAAGAAATCAGAAAATGATGTTTCTGTTTGATTACAAGGATGAAGATAACTGGGTTGGAATTGAAGTTGAGTACAAACCTGATTTTGATGTTACGCCAGGTGCTGTTGAAAACGTGTTTGAAATTCGAGGCCGGCAAAAAGTAAGTGGCACAACATCTTATTTCACCAATGCTTTTACTGTTGATCTGGGTACAGGTTCCACAAAAAAGGAAGTGAGTATTGAAATCAATGTTGATCAAAGAACAGAATGTGGCACAAAGAAATTTGTGGCAATAGATTTTGGTGGATCATCTATTGGTTTTGATTTTGATGGTGTTGGTGGTGATCGCTGTGCGTTATATCAACTTACACCATCGGGTGTTGTTGACACATTGAACTGTTCTGGCACAGATTATACAGTCGGCGTTGGTTTTGGCGTTTATACATGGGTGCATCAATACTTGGATTCTGAATCAACAGGATGTGCAGAAT
>VTLG01011789.1_pt1 | contig 13881 bp, 25 predicted proteins | sample 4694571 | NCBI WGS metagenome assembly VTLG01 (sample SAMN12604809, study PRJNA352737) | marine metagenome | biome: ENVO:00000447; feature: ENVO:00000209|ENVO:00000569|ENVO:01000036; material: ENVO:00002151; isolation source: viral sequences binned using virsorter ...
GATCTGGGACAACGGGATGGGTGGCGCAGAGATTGGGAAGGAAATGGATTGGAATTGAATTAAATCCAGAATATATAAAGATTGCAGAAAAAAGATTTATACAACAGGATTTATTTGTATAATGAAGGAATACGAATCTATGGATAAACAAGTAGCAATAAGTCTAAAACGTGAAGCGGAAATAACCGCCAAAAAATTCTCAAACAAAAACAGGGATAACAATTTTAACGGGGAAACATTTTGGGTGCATGAAATCCATCCATTGTCCGCGCAATCGGCGATGGTTGTATATAAAAAGACAACCGGGAAAAAAGCATTGGCGCATTTTATTCATATAAGAAAACAAAAAAGATGGATTTATTATTTTATGGGAGCAGCACATTTTTTGAACTTGAATTTATTGACTGAAAAATATTCAGAAATAGAAGAATATAATTATCACTTAAACTTTGATCACATACCAAAGGAAAACTATGAAAGCAGTCTGCCCGAAATGTAGCGCAACACACGCCCGAAAAAAGGGTATCAGATATTCACCGTCCTTTGAGTGCAATATGCAAAGGTTTATCTGTTTATCCTGTAATAAAAATTTTCAATCTCCAATGGATTCACCAAAGATGGATTTGCCGAAGATTCTATTGTTCGACATCGAAACATCATTGATGGAAGTTTATGTTTGGGGACTATATAAACAATTCATTCCACACACCAATATAATCAAAGACGAGAATGGACAGGAAAAATCCTGGTTCTGTTTGTCCTGGGCGGCGAAATGGTTATATGATGACACAATTCTTTCGGATATTGTTCTTCCACACGAAGCAAGGGCAAGAAACGACAAACGAATACTTAAATCAATCTGGGAACTACTTGACAAAGCGGATATTGTTATCGCTCACAATGGAGACAGATTTGACATAAGGAAATTGAACGCTCGGTTTATAGATAACGAAATGAACCCACCGTCACCGTTTCGGACCATAGATACGCTTAAAATTGCCCGTAAAGAGTTTGCCTTTGTTAGCTATAAACAAGACTTCCTCACAAAGCACTTCAAACTTGAGCAGAAACTATCGACAGAATTTCAGTTATGGGTTGATTGTATGGCCGGGGATCAAAAGAGACTCGATGAAATGGCTGAATATAACCGCCATGACGTAATGGGATTGGAAGAAGTCTATTTAAAACTACGCCCTTATATCAAGAATCACCCGAATTTGGGTGTATTGATGGACATGGATGTTTGCCCGAATTGCGGATGCGAACACCTGGACGAAACAGAAGCCACATATTTCACTTCAGCTAATCAATTCCCGGTATATCGTTGTCAAGGATGCAAGACTCCATACATCCGGCACAAGAAAAACTCTAATTATGTCCAAACCAATATGAGAAGCGTACCGAAATGAAGATAATTTCACTCGGATTGGGTATTCAATCGACTGCGATGTATTTAATGTCATCGCTTGAACAAATAGATCGAGCCGATTATGCAATATTTGCTGATCCAGGTGCAGAATTACCAGACACTTATGAATTGTGGAATTATCTTAATATATGGAAAGAAAGAAATAATGGGATTCCGCTTATTAAGAAGAAAAAGTCTTTATATGACGATTTACTTTTAAGTCAAAATTCAAGAGGAAAAAGATTTGCTTCTATTCCCGCATTTACAGAATCACAAGGAATGGTTAGAAGACAATGCACGGGTGAATACAAAATCAATGTTGTTGTTCAAGAGGTAAGAAAGTTGCACGGCTTAAAAAAGAGACAACGAATGAAACCAACTAAAATGTTTTTGGGGATTTCTTTGGATGAAATACAACGAATGAAAGAATCGCAACTATATAACATTGATTATAAATATCCTTTAATTGAACAAAGGATTACGCGGAGTGATTGTGTAAGATTTTTAGAAGAATCTGGATTTCACAATGTGAAAAAGTCATCATGTACATTTTGTCCATATCATAACAATAGAAATTGGCGAAACATAAAACAAAATTACCCGGAAGAATGGGAAAAGGTTGTAAAGGTGGACGAAGCTATCCGTGATTCTTCAAATCGAGGTCTTGATGACAAATTATATTTACACAGATCATTGAAACCTATTGCCGAAGCGTATTTACAAGAAGATCAAGAAGATTTGTTTATGTGTGAAGAAGGGCATTGCGGAATATGAAATTAAAAAGAATTTACCCGACCCTATGTAAGCATGGCTCATGTCTTGATGAAGCGAATCATGAATTTACAGACGTTAAGGACGGAAAGACGATCACACTTGCTTATTCCTGTTCAAAACACGTTGAAGATGTGAGGGAATTGTTAGAAGATATTCACAAAACAAAACTTGAGGTCTAAAGTGCCAATTATTATTGCCACCGTCGGGGTAGGTGATAATCGAAAAAGTGATACGGAGAAGGCTGCCATGACCTCAAAAAATTATGTCGAATAAAGATGCATTGGTATTTAACAAAAGATGGAGACGAGTATTGTATGGACTTGTTCAGACGACATTATTCTTACAGAGAATATGCAGATAACAGAGAACAGAAATTGTTTGTTGGACCGGGAGAAAAAGTTGTTCTTCGCACATGGCAAGCTGATGCGATGTTTGTATGGAGAAATTTTATAAATGATTCGGGAGAAGATGGAATCAACTGTGCAGTATTTAGAAACGAGTCGGAAACAAAAAGCAGCACACTTATTCAAGAAGCGGATGCGATTGCTGATGCGCTCTGGCCTAATCAAAGGCACTATACCTACATCAATGCGAAAAAAATCAAATCAACTAACCCTGGATACTGTTTTAAGAGAGCCGGTTGGAGACAATGTGGAATGACAAAAAAACATAAACATATAGTATTGGAAAAAGATGCCAAATAAAAAAGCAAAACAAAGAAAAAGAGCAAAGATGTTAAAACGAAAGAGCATTGCTGAATACAAATCAAAGAAAAGAAGGGAGCGCAAGGATGCCAGAGAGACAATACATACAGAAGTGCAAGATAGTTGAAAAGACGTTTGATGACGGCGGAAGCCTATTGAACGTATCTATAAATGTGGACGAGTTGGTTGAAATAGCCGATCCGAACGGATGGATAAACCTTACGATTTCTAAACGTCGTGAGCCTTCTGAAAAAGGTGCAACGCATTATGCCTATAAAAATGAGTTTAAACCTAAAACAGAAGAAGAAGGGTTGCCGTTTTGATTGACGGAATAGTAAAGATAGCCGGATCAGTCTTATGTCTCGGCGTAGGATTGGCGTTATTTGCCTTTGGATTGGTGATGTTGAGTGCCTTTTGCAATGAAATTTATGACAGATATTTCAAATAATGGATCAAGGCTATAATTTAGAAGCGGCGAAACAAGCTGAAAAAGCCATCAAAAGATTAAACGTTTTTAAATTAACCGTGGAATATTTATATCATAAGGATCAATACGATTCCGATGAAATGAATTTTGCAAAAGATACCGAATCTGCATGGCCGCAACTATCTGATTTACAGAGAGATATAGTATATATGCACACCATACAGGGATTCTCATTTTCGGGGATAGCAGACCTAAAAGGCATATCACCGCAAGCTGCATCCCAAGCCTTCCATCGCGCCTGTAAACACTTCCAGACCGTTTAAATCGCTATAATAAGGTAGAGGGGTGTCTCATTGCCCTACCCGCATTTCTGGCAAATCAGACGAAGAACAGGCGGCAAACAGGAATAATGGGCGTACCTCTTTCCGGAAAGATGATACGATATAAGTATAATAAGTTGGGAGCGAAGTAGATGCCAAAGGGCAAAAGTTCTTATGGTAAAAAAGTAGGCAGACCGCCAAAAAAATCAAAAAGAAAACCAAGCAGAACCAAAAAGAAAGCGGTGTATGGCTACTAATTTAAAAGGCATTAGTCTTAAAGGTTTAACAAAGACACAAAGATCACAAATGCAAACGCATAAAACACATCACACAAAAAGACACTTATCGAAGATGGCTACTGAAATGCGTAAAGGAAAGACATTCGCACAAAGCCATATAGCAGCACAAAGAGCCGTAGGTAAGTGATTGTCTGATACTTTAACAACTGTACAGTATGATGTAAGCAATTTAATATTTGCAGAATACAATCCCAGAGAACTGACTAAAGACCAACATCAAGATTTAAAAGATTCAATCACACGCTTTGGCCTGGTTGATCCGTTAATTGTAAACATCCACAAAGAACGCAAGAATATATTAGTTGGTGGACATCAACGCTTAAAAATAGCCAAAGAATTAGGATATAAAGATGTTCCCTGTGTTGAGGTTGATTTATCACCAGATCAAGAAAAAGAATTAAATGTCCGACTTAATAAGAACACAGGGCAATGGGATTGGGATGCGTTAGCTAATCATTTTGACGTTGGTGAATTGTTAGAGTGGGGATTTAGTGAAGATGAATTACAATTTACAGAGCCAGATGTACAGGGATTAACAGATGATGACGATATTCCAGAGGTAGAAGAATCTATAACAAAGCAAGGCGATTTGTGGATATTAGGTGAGCATCGTTTGTTATGTGGTGATGCGACAAAGAAAGAAGATGTGGAAAGATTAATGGATGGGCAAAAGGCTGATATGGTGTTTACCGATCCACCTTATAATGTTGGTAAAGATTATTTAGGAGAGAATCTATCTGAAAGTGAATTTGCAGAATTTCATCAAACTTATCTTGGATTAATATTTAATCATATAAATAACAATTCTCCAACTTATTTTTGTTTTGGAGTTAAATATTTGTTTCAATTTGCTGATGAATTAAGAAAACATATTAAACCACGATTGCTAATCTGGTACAAGCCAGACTCACACGGAGTCGGTGGTGGAGATTTTTTTTATAATTATGAAGCCATATTTTATGGTTCTTTAAGTGGAAAAATGGAAACCAAGTCATATAAGTCTGAAGCGAGGGATGTTTGGATAATAAACAAGGCAAAAGAAAAAGATGGAGGTTTTGATCATCCAACAGTAAAACCAGTTGGCGTACCAATTGCTGCAATAGAAACCAGCTCAAAGCAAAACAATAAGGTTCTTGATATTTTTCTTGGCTCTGGTTCAACGCTAATCGCTTGTGAAAAGACAAATCGCAAGTGCTATGGTATGGAAATTGATCCACACTACTGCGATGTAATTGTAAAGCGTTGGGAAGATTATACAGGAAACAAAGCAGAAAGATTTGAAGCAGCAAGTGCCTGATGTATCAGGAAATAACAGGGAAGCCAATGGGCAATTCAAGCCGGGCGTATCTGGCAATCCTAATGGCAGACCAAAGGGAAGTCAATCAATACCAGATATACTTCGCAAGATAGGTGATGAAGAAGGCACAACAGATGGCAAAAGCAAACTCGATGTGGTGTTATATAAAGTATTTCAATACGCATTAGAGGGGAAATCCTGGGCGGTACAGTTCATTGCAGATCGTACAGAAGGCAAGGCATTGGAACGAGTAGAACAACACGTTACGAAAGACGAGATAATCATTGAGTGAAGTTCCGAATAAAAAAAGACAATATGCTCAAACATCAACGGCAATTCTGGGATATGCCCAATCGGATTGTCCTATTGATTGGCGGTTACGGATCGGGAAAGACTTACATCGGGGCATTGAAATCCCTGTACATGAGTTATTTGAACAGTCCTGTACCGGGAATGTATGTGTCACCTTCACATCAATTAGCCACCAAGACAATCATTATAACGCTCAAGGAGTTGTGTAACCGTGCCGGGATTGATTATACATACAATCAACAACGAAGTGAGTTCACCTTCCATAATTGGGGCGGCGTGTTATGGCTTGGCTCTGGAGACAAACCCGATTCCTTGCGTGGTCCGAACATTGGATGGGCGGTCATAGATGAACCATTTATACAAAAGCGTGAGGTGTTTGAACAAATGATTGCTCGTGTACGTCATCCAGAGGCAACTAAATCACAGATATTCCTTACAGGAACGCCAGAGCAATTGAATTGGGGATTCACATTAGCCAATGATCCCGACCTTGATATAGGTATCATACAGGCTTCCACGTTAGACAATCCACACTTACCGGACGATTACAAGCAGAGTTTATTACAGGCGTATTCAGAAGAACAGATCGATGCGTATGTACACGGCAAGTTCGTTAATCTAACTCAAGGCAGAGTGTATAAAGACTTCGACAGAGAGAAGCACGTTGTTAAACGTCCCGATCTAAAGAACGAAGAACTGCCTATTGGTATTGCGATGGACTTCAATGTTGATGCAATGAGTTCGGAAATCTTTTATATAGGTCCGAATTGGATTCATGTATTCGACGAAGTAAGACTAAAGAACGCAACAACGTATGATATGGTCGAGGAATTGGTTAAGCGATACCCAGAAGCAAAGGTCTTTCCGGACAGTTCGGGTAGTGCAAGGCGTTCTTCTGCGGTGGCATCGGACCATCAAATCATACGAGCGCACCCAGGTTATACCATATCAGCACCGAAAGCCAATCCGCCCGTTCGTGAGCGTGTTAATTCAGTTAATAAACTGATACGCGATGACAACTTTTCTTGTGAGGACTGCCCGAATCTAATCATGGACTTTGAACGAAACGTATGGCACGGAAATGATATAGACAAGCGAGACAGTACCCAAAGTCATGCGAGTGATGCAATCGGGTACGGAATTAATCGGCTCTTTCCGGCCAGAAGAAACATTATGCAGAGTGTTAGATGGTAGCTTTCTTGATTGGAGTATCATTGACATTCAACGCATTGTTCGTTGGCTTATGGATTTACGGCCTTTATATTGATAAGAAGATTAAAAGGGAAGCAAAAGATTTATTAAATAACACTCAAAGAATGAGTTCTGATATGTATAAGAATTGGATGTTTGAAGCATGATGACAGTTAATGATGTAGTATTACCAAACTATTCCGAGCAGATAGTCCTTGAATCTATTCGCCGGGCGCAAAAAGGATTTGAAGAAAAAGAAAATGCAGAACGAGCAACCGCGTTGGATTTCTATTATCACACCAACGTAGATCAACACATTGAACAATGGTTCTCCCCTTCCACATTAGAACAAGTGCCACCTTTTCCACAGAAAATCGTGCCACGTTTCGCCCGTGCCAGGAATATGATATACAAGAATCCACCGAAGCGTATGGTAAATGGCGAACAAGCTGACGAGTATATGGAGTCCGCACATCATCTTGATTCAGTCGCAAGAGAGTTCAACGAAACATCGTGGCTCACAGGCGGGATGGCGTTTAGAAGTAAGTGGGGACGTGACCAATTGGAATACGATCTAATCCCTTACTTCAAGAGATACTTCCTTGAAGGCGAGTCTCGCCCCTTTGGAGTGTCGTATGAGGTGGGCAGAGATGCAAAGAACAACCGCATATTCGTATTCTGGTCGGAAGCAAGAGATGGCGTGCCTGGAATCCACTTGAAGTTCGACCAAGCCGGAAGGACCATTCAAGTCAATGATGACAATGTTAATCCATATTCTGTGATGCCTGTGACCTTTGTTGATTATAGTACAAGTGCTTCAGACGTTATAAGAGCAGCCGTTCAAATAGGCATTGCTAATACAGAGATAGCATTGGCAACCCGGTTCGCTTTTGGTCAGCCTGTGGCAACGGGTATTGAAGAAGCAACTCGCATGAAACTTGGTATTGACCGCGTACTATTGATGCCACCGGATAGTTCCTTTTCTTTTGTATCGAGTCCCGCTAATCTTGGTCAAATGATTGAGGTAAGTAAGTCATTCGCCAATCAAACGGCTATCAACAACCATTTACGAATCAAGTGGGATGAATCGGGCAATGCACCAAGCGGTGCGGCGTTGCGTTTATTAGAGATGGAGAATTTAGAATCAAGAATATCAGATATACCAAAATGGAGAGATTGGGAGCATGAAAGATATGAAGTGGATCGAGAGATTATCCGTGTGCATACGGGTAAAGATATGGGCGAGAATTATTCGGTGGATTTCGCCGAAATAGAGTTCCCTACAGACCAAGCCCAGGAGTTTGCACGTCTTGAGTTTATGATGGCAAAAGGATTGATGGACCGCACGGACTTGATCCGGCATTTCAACCCGGACATAAGTGACGAAGATTTGACAACGCTTATGGATAGAGTGGACGAGAACAAGAAGGCAGAAGCAGAAGCACAACAACCAGAACAACCACAATTTGAAGGATTAAGAAGACTTGGCACAATTGGTACTTAATCACATCGCTAAAATCGATGAACTACAAGATGAAGTGATTCAGAACGCCGATAACATCTTGCCATCGATTGATATTGATGAAATGCTAAAGGACACGGAAGGATATTTGTTGAATCTTGGATTGTCTTTCTTAAATGAACACATCGAGGAGATTGAGAAGGGCGCGAAGCAAGGAAAGAAGTTTGCTAAAGAGGTTTTAAAGAAAAGTGGCTAAACAAGCAATCACAGTTACAAAGAATTTTGATCTGAATAAAATATCGTTGGATTTGACCAAAGAGTTGAACCGCAGCGCACAAATTATAAAAGAAGATCACTTTCAACGATTAGAAAAGGGTCAAGGAGTAAAGGGTGCATTGCAGCCATCTAAAAAATCAAGTGGAAAGACATTAGTCCGAAGTGGGAAGATGCGAAACCTTGTGATTGATAAAGCAACAAAACAGAATCAAGAAGCAAACATACATCCGGGCGAGAAACAATTATATCCTGGGACAAACGTAACCATGTCAGACGTTGGTGGTTTTCATCAAGAGGGTGCGGGGAATCTTCCGGTCCGTGAATGGTTTGGTGTCACAACAAAAGCAGAAAAAAGAATTTTAAAGATGGTTGAATTAGAAATCGAAAGACAAATTAAACGTGCCTGACCTTCAAATTACGATGGCAAATCTGATTTCTACGTCGGCAACACAGACAGCCATGTCGATAGAAGAATTGGTGACAACAATGAGACTCGCGGGGATGACAGATAATGCTATTAAAGAGACATTGTTAAGAGATTTAAGGGAAGGCGGGATTTTATTCGGCACATTCAGAAATAAAATGAAGAACACAGTCAAAAATGCAGTCGAATTTTCATCCAATGGTAGTGCCAACGGAGAGTTTACAAAAGCGGGGGTGCAAGAATTTAGATGGGTTTCAGTTGGTGATAAAAGTGTATGTCCCGATTGCGAAGGAAGGCATGGGGAAACAGGAACGATGGAGTTCTTTGAAACGATAGGACTTCCCGCTTCTGGCTTTAGTGTATGCACAACCAATTGTCGATGTCAATTAGTCCCATCGGATTATAAGGGTGAGAACCTTGATAAGCCGCTTGTAAAGCAAAAGAATTAACTAACTCAAACAAGAGGTTAAAATGAGTGAACAACAAGTCGAAGTCCCAGACGTAAAACAGGACACCGCTCCAACTGCAAGTGAAGAAAAGCAGCCCGTCAATCAAGTTCCTTACGCACGGTTTAGTGAATTGGTGGACGAAAAAAACACATTGAAGATTGAACTTGACACGATAAAAAAGAGTGCAAGGGAACAAGCAGAATCTCGGAAACTGAAAGAAATGGAATCAAAAGGCGAATACGATCAAATCATGGCAGATATGACTTCCAAACTTGAAGTAGCCGAAAAGAAAGCCCAAGCCTTCGATGATTACAATGTGACAAAGCGAGAGTCTTTACTCTCCAAGTTACCAGAAGAAGATCGTGCAATTTACGATGGACTTTCACTTGAGAAATTGGAAGCCCATGTGGAAAAAGTCTCTACAACTCCCTCACCGGCTTCGGTAGATAACTCTAAACCAACATCGACGGGCGGTTATGCTTCGTTTGAAGAATGGGCTTCAGTTGATCCAGATGGATACAAGAAAGCCAACAACCCGCAAACGTCCGGCAATATTAAGATCGGTTATGGCAACTGATATATTCAAAAAAGCACTTGACCCAGACAATGACTTACGTCACAAGAAAGTAAATCGTGGCGAAGATATTGAATGTACTTACAAGGGTTCTTCGGTCACTTATGACGATTACCTTGACATCCACGAAGAACGTGGGGAGCGAGTACAGAAGGGCAAGAAGCCGGACAGTATTGGTGTGTTTAGTGGATTCGGACCGGGGACGTTAAGGAAGCCGTATGATGACTGAATTTTTAATTACCTTAAAAGGAGTTTAAGCAAATGGCTTTAACTAATACCTCAACCGCCGCCGGTGGACTCGGAAGAACCATTGGCGATGCGGTAATCGCGTTCAATCATAGCAACGTGATGTACCCACTTGTAACCGTTAAACAGGCTGCAAGAGGATCAAACCATGTACAGTTCTCGGATTGGACAAAACTAACCTCAAGCAATGTAAGTGCTGCAACACAGGCAACTGCAACAACCGCAGTAGCTATCACAACGGCCGCAAGGACTGCAACAGTTACAGAACACGTTATCGAATCACAAGTAAGTGACCTCGTATTAATGGGTTCTGGCGACGATATTGCGGGACAAGCCGGACCGGCTCTTGGTAATGCAGTAGCTGCAAAACTTGACGATGATCTTGTAGAGCTTGGAAAAACCTTTTCACAGACTGAATGTGGAGCGGGTAGTTCTCTTGCTCTTTCTCATATCTTCGGATCAATGAGACAAATGAGAGCAGCCGGTGCGCCTATGCCTTATTCGTTAGTTCTTTCTCCCAAACAAGTTTGGGGCGGAAAAGGAATCATATCCTTGCTACATAACACGGCATTAGATACCGCCGGTTCAAGCACAACCGATACCGCAACCGCACGTCCTATTGGAATGATGGGTTCAAAAGGCGAAGAAGCCTTTCAAACGGGATACGTCGGAAGTATCGCGGGATTCAACGTGTATTGGAGTGATCAAATTGATGAGAATGTCGGAAGTGGCGGAGATGCTGCCGGATTTTCATTCAGTAAAGGTGCTGTTGGTCTTGGTGTTGGTGCTGAAGGTTTATTCCGGATCGCAACACAAAGAGAAGAATCAGAACGTATGACGAAGTACGTTGCAACAGGATTCTGGGGCGAAGTTGAGATTAAAGATGCTTATGGTGTCTATATCTTAAGCGACGTTTCTTAATCTTAATTGATTAACGGTGATGGGCGGGGTAACTCCCGCCCGTTACAAAGGAGTTAAAAATGAGTAAATATTTTAAAAAGCCAAACGGTGTGATTGTCGAATACGATGAAAAATATCACGACATCAAATCACTTGAAGACCGGTTTGAAGAATGTAATGCTGATGGAAGCAAAGTCGAACCAAAGCCGAAGGCTAAAAAAGACAAAAAATAAAATTTAAACCAAAATGCCCATGAGACAGACAGGCTCGGTAAGGCATTAAAGGAGAAACAATATGTCAATGAGAGAATATGGAGTTGTTGAAGCACAAAATTTAGCAATGGGACAAGCCGGTTCAATATTTGTGACGGGTACGACTGCCGTCACTTGTGGCGCGGGATCGGGTGTCTTTGTCGCAATCCAATTCACCGAAGATACAGTATTCGCTTCCGGTAGCGGGGGACTAATCGCGGAAACGGAACAACTCTTTCCAGACGATACAGGCGCGGGAACACTAATCGATGCGAATGGCGGTGCTGCAATAGATGGCGAAACATTTCCCCAGGGAATGACCATTTATGGTAGGTGGACAGGATTTACATTAGCTTCGGGTGCGTGTCTCGCATACGTCGGCTGATGTTAAAATTAGGATTAAAATTCGTCACTATTCCAAGTCAAACGGCTCGTTTGGTTCGGGATTTATGGCGAAGTATAAATGACACTTGGGACAACGAAGAACGCAAGTGGCAAAACATTGTTTAAAATTAAGGAGATATTAAAATGGCAGCTTTAGGCTCACAAAGTATCGCTTCCTCGTACGAACAACTTTTACACGTTGATGCGGATGGTGGCGGTAATGGATCAACTTTAGTCAATGTAAAGGATGGGGATAATGGCACGACCTTCGCTTTACAGTTGGCAAGTGATAAAATACAAGCAAACGGTACATTGACCGTTGGTGTAGATGATACGGGATATGATGTAAAATTCTTTGGTGCAACCGCTACTAACGGATATATGCTTTGGGATGAATCAACAGATGATTTAATTCTTGGAACTTCATCGAATCTGGGGCTTGGCGTTACTGCTCCCAATTACAGACTTCAAGTACATGAGGCTTCCACAGGTGGCGCATGGATACAAATAACGGATAGCGATACTGGTACTAACGGGAATGATGGATTTTTGGTTGGTATAAATGGCGATGAAGCCGCCAGTCTATATAATTATGAATCGACAGCTATGATTTTTTCAACCTCCGCTACAACACGGATGACTATTAATGCTGACGGCTCAATCACCGCACCGGCCCAACCCGCATTTTTGGCACATCCGGCTTCAGCACAAACCAATATTGCGGCAGACAATTCCGCAGTCACTATTGTCTATGGGACAGAGATATTTGACCAGGGTGGAGATTTTGCTTCCAACACCTTTACCGCACCTGTCACCGGAAAGTATCAATTTAATGTTTTAACCAGATTGGAAAATGTTGATACGGCAAGCACATATTATCATATTATTTTAAAAACTTCAAACAGGGAGTTAGCAATGCACATTTTAGACCCGGACAACTTTGATCAAGATGCAGTTTATCATATGGCGACCGGTACGGTTTTGGCTGATATGGATGCATCTGATACTGCTTATGTGCAAATTTATCAAGCGTCTGGAACGGCTCAAACTGACATCTCGACCGATTCACTATTTAGCGGATTTCTCGCTTGTTAGGTGAAATAACCTATGCGAAATAACATAAACAAACAGGAGATATAATGGACATAACAAAAAGAACCCTAACAACTACCGAAGAATCGGTGTTGAAAAACGATTTACTCGATGTACAAGATTGGGTAACGAAAGCAATTGACGGCAAAGCCAGTAAATGCAAGAAACGAATGATTGCAGAATGGCTTCCAAAACTGTACGCCGATGATTCAGTTGATTCAATTCCGGCTTCGGAAGATGAAATCGTTGCGATGATTGTGGCAAGAGACGATTATGAAGATCGTGCCGCAAGAGAAGCAGAGTAATCAAAATGGGAGGCGAAATGTTTGAAGAACGACTTAAACAACTGAAGGCAGAACTGCAAAACCTTAATATGAGAATAGCAGAAATCAATTTCTTAATTAATGGATATGAAACTGCAATCAAAGAAGCGGAAGAAAAAAAGGATGAACAAACCACAGATTGATGAATACCGTTTGGATATAGTTGATCGTCTGGCTCGGATTGAATCCACGTTGCAATCAGTACATAAAGAATCACGAGACACAAAACTTGAGATTCAAATGCAGAATGGACGGGTACGAAGATTGGAAGGTGGGATGGCAGCGATTCAAGGTATTGGATCGGTCGTGAGCATTGTATTTGGTGGGTTCATCGCGTATTTATTTAGGAGATAATATGAGTGATTGGTTTAGTTGGACGAATTTCTTTTACCTGGCGGGATTAATCCTTGCCGGTGGCGCGACGTTTGTCGGCTTGAGATATAAGAAGTTAGTCGATGAAATGAAAGAGGTTTTCAAGGCACTTCAAGAAGCGTATGCCGATGACGGTAAACTTGACAATGAAGAACGCAAAAAGATAATGAAAGAAATCCTTGATGTTTTTGGTGCGTTGCTTAAAATCGCTTGGAAATAAAAACATTGGATCAGAAACAATGACATTCGATGAAATAATCGACAATGTTTTGGAATCCGAAGGCGGATACGTCAATGACAAAGATGATGCCGGCGGTGAAACAAATATGGGGATTTCCAAGAGGGCGTACCCAGATTTAGACATTAAAAACTTGACGAGAAAAGAAGCAAAGCAAC
>VTLG01013548.1_pt1 | contig 13881 bp, 24 predicted proteins | sample 4694571 | NCBI WGS metagenome assembly VTLG01 (sample SAMN12604809, study PRJNA352737) | marine metagenome | biome: ENVO:00000447; feature: ENVO:00000209|ENVO:00000569|ENVO:01000036; material: ENVO:00002151; isolation source: viral sequences binned using virsorter ...
CCTGAACGATTATATATTCGTTGCACTCAGGACATTCAAAAATATGATATGAGTTATCGCCCTCACATTCTTGAACATAATATGCGTGGTCATGTTTGCATTTAATTTTCTTTATTCTTTTTAATTCCTTATCTACTTTCATAGCTTCAACATAATTCATAATTTTTTACTCCTTATTAAAACTCTTTGAGAAAACATTTCCTATCTCATCAACTCTAAAACCTTTGTCATTAAAGATTATATCATCAACATATATAAAAATCTCATCATCAAAGTTTGTTATTGTGATTTCTTTTTTATCATCTAGTGATATTGTTAAGGTGTCACAATCGCCACCTTGTTTTAATTCAACTATGTTTATTTTTCTTTGCATAATTTCCTAATTTAAAGTTAGCATTATTTAATAGGTTATGCTTTTAACCTTTATCTAATAAGTTATAAATAACCTTTCAATATTTAAATGTTAAACTAATTTTTTAATAAGTCAACACTTTTAATAAAAAAAGTTTAATTATTTTTCTATTAAAAATGTGGCAGTTTTCTCCGAAGTTCTGCCAACTCCACCCAATTATTCATTAATGCTTAATTGCCTTAATTACTTTTAGGATTTAGGGGAATTATAATCCTTGTTCAATTAATATCGTTCTTGGATTTCTACAAATTTTGTGGCTATCAAAGAACATATAATAATCTTGTCTTATTCCGTATGCTTTCGCATGGTTTCTTTGAGTAGGATTATATTTCAATCCGTATCTTTTCAATTTGTTTCTTTTATTCTTGGATAAAGATTTTAAATTTTCATTTGGTATATCAACACATTTATTCTTGTATTCATAACCTCCTGTATCTTTATTCCATTCTAAAATTTTAATCATTGCCATAATTAATAATCTCCTTATGGTTTGGGCTTTCGGTTTATTCCTAATTGCCAATATGTATATTAAGCCTGAACAATTTAAAAATGTCAACATCTAAATTAAAAAAAGTATATAGTTTTTTTATATAAATTTTCTTGACTTTGTAGCTTTTATAGTGTAAGAATTTTTGCTCTTAACATATCTAAATTTAAAATGCAATAGATTTTTAAATTAATTTAACTAAATTTAATTAAACTACTGTATAAATATACAGTAAAAAGTAGCCTCATGTAATGCTTTGTATTGAATAGTTAGAGCATGGTTAAGGGTTTAGTATCTCTTTGACCTTTAAAGCATTAGAGGGCTTTAGAATTGCTTATTACATCTAAACTACTGTATAAATATACAGTAAAAATTAGCTTCTTGTAATGCCTTGTATTGCATTTCTTGGGGTTAGTTAAGGGTTTAGTATCTCTTGAGCCTTTGAAGTCTTAGAGGGCTTTAGAATTGATGTTTATAAGTGAGGCTTATAATGTATTATAAATAGATACAAAAAAGCCCCGATTAAGGGGCTTGTGATTTTGGTTAGGTTTATTTGTAAGTTTTTCTTACTGTATCAATATCAAAATATCTTGAAAGAATTTCTTTAACTTTTGCGTAATTTTCTTCTGGGTATCTCAACACAACTTCAGCATGTGGAAAACGGGTTGTATATTTTCCTCCTCCCCATGGTTTTTTGTGTAGAACTGTCGCAACATTTTCGTGTTTTTCCATGAAGTCCATAACATCATCAACATTTGGGAATATGTGGGTATGTTCGTTCTTTTTCATTTTTGAGCCTCCTTTGGCTTGTTGTTAATATACTTATTATAGTCTCACAAGTTTAAAAGTTTTTCAAGTCTTTTTTAAAAAAAAGTATATGTTTTTTTCATTATAAATTACGCTTATAATATATTATAAACTTTGTTAACTTGAGAAACTCTAAAATCTTGGGCTTCATTTCAAAGATTTTATAAGCTGTGAAGTCTAAAAAGTTATCCACAAGATACTCACAAGGCTTTAAAGTCTGTGGATAACCTGTGGATAACTTGATAGCCTTGGCAGGATGACCAGCCCCCTCCCCCTATATATATGTAATGGTTACACAAAATTACAGAAATCAGGTATTAACCAGTTATCTATTACTAGTTAACGACCCGACTCTATAATCTTTATAATTTTAATGTGTTTTTTGGAGTTTATTTAGGAAGTAATAGCACCCCTGATAGGTACTATTTGACCCCCGGAGGGCTTAATATTATTATATACTTCATATTGCGTTTTGTCAATACCTTTATAAAATATTTTTAAAGACTTGACAAATGTTATATTTAGGTATATACTTATATACATGGCTATACTTCCGAGCATAGATAATAATACTCGCAAAAGAGAACTAACAGAAAAGCAACAGTCCTTTTTAAATCATCTTGTAGAAACACAAGGGGATGCTAAAGAGGCTGCAAAACTTGCTGGTTATTCTTCCCACTATCATCATGTGGTAAAGACTTTAAAGTCTGAGATAATTGAACTAACTCAAGAAGTATTAGCCAACTCTGCCCCTAAAGCAGCGTTTAAACTTGTAGAGATTATGGATTCTAAACGACCTGTAATCCAAGCAAACAATAAATTAGCTGCTGCACAAACTTTATTAGATAGAGTAGGTGTAAGTAAAGTGGATAGAGTTGATGTAAATCATAATGTTCAAAGTGGTGGTATCTTTTTAATGCCAGATAAAAAACCTTTAGATTTAGAAGAAGGCGATTATGAAGAATTATCTGAATGAAATATATCAATTTGCTCAAGACCATCCAGTATGGTTTTGTGTTTGGTTTATAGTAGGTTGGATAATTGGTAAAGGTATTATAGGATGAAGATATTTTTAACTGAAGTTGTTAAAGATGATAAACCTTTAATAGGACCATATATTAAAGCAGAAAATCTTGACCAAGCTGTAGAAATAGCAGATATGTATGCCTTAACTATTATTGGTGAGCTACATGAACTAACACATAAATTACCTGAAAAGCAGGAGACAATACACTAATGGCTAAAAAGAAAGACCCAAGACTTGCAAGAGCCGGAGTAAGTGGTTATAATAAACCCAAGCGTACTCCCGGACACAAAACTAAATCACATATTGTTGTTGCTAAAGTTGGCGACAAAATTAAAACTATTAGATTTGGACAGCAAGGTAAAAAGGTTGGTACTGTAAAAGGTACAGCTGGTAAACCTAAAAAAGGTGAGTCAGCTCGTATGAAAGCTAAAAGAAAGTCTTTTAAAGCTAGACATGCTAAAAATATTGCCAAAGGTAAAATGTCTGCAGCATGGTGGGCTGATAAAGTTAAATGGTAAAGTTATTTAATAAACTACACAAGTTTATGAAGTGTGGAAGAATCAATAAAGTTTGGAAACTATTTAGCTAATGGCATATTCACAAAAGGTAGTTGATAGGTTTGAGAGTGTCTTAAACAATCCAGCAAAACATTCTGTTGGAAGATTTGACCCTAAAGACCCTAATGTTGCTACAGGTATGGTAGGTGCACCTGCATGTGGGGATGTTATGAAGTTACAAATAAAATTAAACAATGATGTTATAGAAGATGTCAAGTTTAAAACATATGGATGTGGAAGTGCAATCGCATCCTCTACTATGTTTGTAGATATGTTAAAAGGTAAAACTATAGAAGAAGCTAAACTTATTAAAGATAAAGATATAGCAGAGGCTTTAGAACTACCAGCAATTAAGTTGCATTGTAGTGTACTAGCAGAAGATAGTATAAGACAAGCAATTAAAAACTGGGAAGATAAAACTGCATACAGAAAACACAATCAATTATATCCTGACAATGGAATGTAAAATGAAAAGTGATGGAGGTAAAGGTTCAAAACCTAGACCTATAGTAATACCAAGAAAAGAATACGAAAAGAACTGGAATAGGATTTTTAAGAAAGGAAAACATAAAAATGCCTCACGCTGGAAAATTTAAATTAAAACCATTACATAAGCAAGAAAATAGATTACCTATGTCTCGTGGTATTAATAAAGATAATCGTAAACAGTTTGAGGATAACTGGGATAGAATTTTTAAGAAGGAGAAAAATAATGCCGAGAAAAAAGACAACGACTAAAAAGAAAAAGTCAACAGTCAATAAAGCTGGTAATTATACCAAGCCCACTATGCGTAAGAGGCTTTTCGAGAGAATCAAAGCCGGTTCTAAAGGAGGTAAACCCGGACAATGGTCTGCTCGGAAAGCCCAGCTTTTAGCTAAACAATACAAAGCCAAAGGGGGAGGCTATAAATAATATGAATGTAATATTACAATATATACAAAAATTATTAGATAAAATAAATAATTTTTTTAAATAAAATGCCTAGAAAAAAGAAAGACCCTAGAGTAGGTACAGGTAAAAAACCTAAAGGTAGTGGTAGAAGATTATATACGGATGAGAATCCAAAAGATACAGTAAGTATTAAGTTTGCAACTCCAGCAGATGCTAGAGCTACTGTAGCAAAAGTTAAAAGAATTAAAAAACCATTTGCTCGTAAGATACAAATACTAACAGTATTAGAGCAAAGAGCTAAAGTAGCTGGTAAAAGTGTACAAGCTGCAATAGCTAAACGAGGTAAAGAAGCAATAAGGAAAAAAAATGGCACTAAGAAAAAGTCAAAGAAGTCTTAGAAAATGGACTAAACAAAAATGGAGAACTGCTAGTGGTAAAAAGTCTAGCGAAACTGGTGAAGTTTATGCTCCAGAAGAACAAATAAAAAGATTAAAATCTACTGCAAAAGGTAGAAGAAAATTAGCACGAGCTAATCAAGTAAAAAGAAAAGCTACTAAAGAAGGTAAACAACACGCTAAACATGGTCTTCATAAAAGAAAAAGAAAGGCTGAAGGTGGTTTAGAATCTACTCCATATGATTCTTATTACAAGCTTTTTGCATCTCCATTTAGTATTGCTTATAATAATAAAGAAGATACAAGACTTAAAACAGCAGCAGACATGGGTTTAGCAGGTACAATTAAAAGAAGTTTATCTCAAATACAAGAAATAAATGGACAATATTATATAGCACCCACTATTGACTTTAATACAGGAGAACTAATTGAAGGACAAGCTGTAATTAATCAATTAAATTCTTTTATAGATGAGGGAGTAGTACGAGGTTATGATAGTAAAAGAACAGCTAATAAACAGGCAAGATTACTTATTGAAAATTTAATACAAGAACAAAGAAAACAATAATGTTTATACCTGATGATTATATAAGAAGAACATCTTCAACAATACCATTTGGTTATAAGTTAGATGCAGACTTTGAAGGTTATTTAAAACCTATACCTGAAGAGCTTACCATATTAAAAGATGTAGCTGAAGCTGTATTTCATGGTGAAATAAGTTTAGGTATTGGTGTAGATTGGTTAGAAGCAGAAACAGGAAGACAAATGTCAAGACCCGGTTTAAAAAAATATGTAGATAAGTTATATGGTAGATAATAAAAAAAATCCTACAAAAGACTTGACAAATGTTGAAAAAGACTATATACTAAAAGAAAGTAAACCTATAAAGAAAAAAATAGGTAGACCTAAAAATAGCGAACTTTCTAATGTTAAGTTAGCATTACAAGCTAAAAAAAGATTAGATAAAAAAAATCAAAAGGTTAAAAAACTAACTAGAAGTTTAGCAAAGGTTAAAAAAGAAGTAAAGCAAGAAGAAAAAGTTTTAACTTCAAATGTTTTAACAGAATCAGAAACAAAAGTATTACCTGATTCTATACAAGAACATTTAGATACTACAGGTTCTTATGTGGCATTTATGCCTAATGAAGGACCACAAACAGATTTTTTAGCTGCTGCAGAAAAAGATGTACTCTACGGAGGAGCAGCAGGTGGTGGTAAAAGTTTTGCAATGTTAATCGACCCATTGCGTTCTTGCCACATACCAGAACATAGAGCTTTGATACTAAGAAGGTCAATGCCAGAGTTAAGAGAACTTATAGATAAATCTCGTGAACTCTATCCAAAAGCATTTAAAGGTGCTAAGTTTAGAGAAGTAGAAAAACTTTGGAACTTTCCTTCAGGAGCTAAAATAGAATTTGGCTTCTTAGAAAAAGATGCAGATGTATATAGGTATCAAGGACAAGCGTATAGCTGGATAGGATTTGATGAGATAACTCATTTACCTACAGAGTTTGGTTGGAATTATTTAGCTTCTCGTTTGAGAACTACCAACCCAGAGTTACAAACTTATCTACGCTGTACAGCTAACCCCGGTGGTGTAGGTGCACAATGGGTAAAGAAAAGATATGTAGAAGCATCTGAGCCTAATACAACATTTAAAGGCAAAGATGGTTTAACAAGAAAGTTTATTCCAGCATTGTTACAGGACAATCCTTACCTTGCTGAAGATGGTGAATATGAAAGGATGTTACAATCCTTACCTGCAGTTCAAAGAAGACAACTGCTAGAAGGTAATTGGGATGTAGCAGAAGGTGCAGCATTTGCAGAGTTTACTACAGATGTACATGTAATAACTCCTTTTGAATTACCAGCTTGGTGGGAAAGAGTAAAAGGGATTGACTATGGTTATGCTGCAGAAAGTTGTTGTCTATGGGGTGCTATAGACCCTGATGATAAGACCATCATTATATATAGAGAGTTATACAGAAAAGGTCTAACAGGGGAAGCACTTGCTGACACGATAACACAAATGGAAGAGAATGAAGTTAAATCTATTCCGGGTGTATTAGATACTGCTGCATGGGCAAGAACTGGATATACAGGTCCTACTATTGGAGAGACACTTGTCAATAGAGGACATAAATTAAGAAGAGCTGATAAGAATAGGATAGCTGGTAAGACTCAAATCCATGAGTATCTAAGACAGCGAGAAGCAGGAAGACCAAGGTTACAAATATTTAGTAACTGTGTAAACTTAATAAAAGAATTACAAGGTATTCCATTATCTACAACTAATCCGGAGGATGTAGATACTAAAGCTGCTGACCATGCATATGATGCACTTAGATATATGATAATGAGTAGACCTAGAATGGACCATCCTTATGATAGAATGTTAAGAATTAAATCAGACATTTATCAACCTTCAGATAATAGTTTTGGATATTAAATGGAAGAAAATACATTTTTAAATGCTAATAATCTTTACGAAGATGTTGAAGGTGAGTCTGGAAAAACTTTAAGTTTAGAGGAAGACCAACAAAAAAATCTTATTGGTATTATTAAAGGTAGATATGCTCAAGCAGAAAATGCTAGAGATATTGCTGAAAAAAGATGGATTCAAGCATACGAAAACTACAGAGGTTTGTATGCTAAAAATGTTAAATTTAGAGAATCTGAAAAATCTAGAGTATTTGTAAAGATTACTAAAACTAAAGTACTAGCTGCATTTGGACAATTAGTAGATGTTATATTTGGAACTGGTAAGTTTCCTATTGGTGTGTCAGAAACTAAAATGCCTGAGGGCGAAACTGACATAGCTCATCTTGATATTAATAATCCAACTCCTAATTTAGAAACATCTATTCCAGATGATATAGGAAATAGAATAGATAATCCTTATGATATGGGTTATGAAGGAGATGGAAGAACTTTAAAACCGGGTGCATCTTTTTATAATGGAATCTTTGAAGATAGTCTAGAAGACCAAGTCAGAGATGCTGGTATGTTAACAGATGGAGCAAGTGCTAATCCACAAGCTATAGAAGTTAATCCTGCACAAAGAGCTGCAAGAAGAATGGAAAAACTTATCCATGACCAAATTGATGAGTCTAATGGTTCTTCAGAAATTAGAAATGCTCTTTTAGAATCTGCTTTACTAGGTACAGGGATTGTAAAAGGACCATTTAATTTTAATAAAAAATTACATAAATGGGATGTAACTGAAAATGGAGAAAGAGAATATAATCCATTAGAAGTTAGAGTTCCTAGAATAGAGTTTGTAAGTTGTTGGGATTTTTATCCTGACCCTTCCGGAACTACTATGGATGAATGTGAATATGTTGTTCACAGACATAAAATGAATCGTAGTCAATTAAGACAATTACGAAACATGCCATACTTTGATGAAGATGCTATTCGTGAAGCTATCCAAATGGGTGCTAACTATGTAGAAAAAGATTACGAATATGCTATCAAAGATGATAATAGAGCAGAAGAAGATTATCAAACTAACTTTGAAGTGCTTGAATACTGGGGTATTATGGATGCTGAGTATGCAAGAGAAGTTGGTATAGAACTATCAGATGATATTGATGATTTAGATGAAGTTCAAATTAATGCATGGATATGTGGAGATAAATTACTTAGAGCAGTAGTTAATCCATTTACTCCATATAGAATACCATATCATGCTTTCCCATATGAAAGAAATCCATACAACTTCTTTGGTATTGGTATAGCAGAAAATATGGATGATAGTCAACAAATTATGAATGGTCATGCAAGAATGGCTATTGATAATTTAGCTATGTCAGGCTCATTAGTATTTGATGTAGATGAGTCTGCTTTAGTTGGTGGGCAATCAATGGAAATATATCCGGGTAAAATATTTAGAAGACAAGCAGGAATGCCCGGACAAGCAATACATGGTTTAAAGTTTCCTAATACATCACAAGAAAATTTAATGATGTTTGACAAGTTTAGACAACTTGCAGATGAACAAACTGGAATACCAAGTTACTCACACGGACAAACAGGAGTACAAAGTATGACAAGAACTGCTTCTGGTATGTCAATGTTATTAGGAGCATCTAGTTTAAATATTAAAACTGTTGTCAAAAACCTTGATGACTTTTTATTAAAACCATTAGGTGAATCATACTTTCAATGGAACATGCAGTTCTTAGAAAATGAACTTGATGTTAAAGGTGATTTAGAAGTTAAAGCTACTGGTACAAATAGCTTGATGCAAAAAGAAGTACGAAGTCAAAGACTAACTATGTTCTTACAAACTGCACAAAGCCCAGCTATTGCACCATTTGTTAAGATTTCTAAACTCGTAAGTGAACTTGCTTATAGCTTAGACTTAGACCCAGAGGAAATACTTAATGACCCTGAAGAAGCAGCTATCATGGCACAAATAATAGGAATGCAAAATGTTGGACAAACAAATGGCGAAGAAACTCAACCCGATAGTCAACAACCCCCAATGGGAGGATTACAAGGAACACCTCAACAACCTCAAGAACTTGGTGACACAGGAACTGGTGGTGGCAACATCGGAATCGGAAATGTACCGGTTGCAGGGGAAACTGCGTTTGCTGGTACTCCTAGAGCAGTTGCCGGAGCAGGTGAAGGAAGCAATTAACAGAAAAGAGGAGATATAATGTTAGATTTATTAGATACAATTTTAAAAATAGTAGGAGTAGTACCTTGGATAGTTTCAATCTGTTCAATGATTGCTGCTTTAACACCAACACCACACGATGATAATTTAGTAAGTAAAGCTTACAAAGTTATTGATTGGTTTGCATTAAATATAGGAAAAGCAAAGGATAAATAATATGTCATTACTAAACGATGATTTACAAAGTATATTAACTGAAGGTAAAATTCAAGCTGGTATGTTGAATAAAGAAACTGATATGAGTGAAGAAGATATTCAAAAATTATTACTTGAAGGTAAAATTCAAGCAGCTATGTTACAAGAAGATAAAAAAGAAATGACTCAGGAAGATATTCAAAAAATGTTATCTGAAGGTAAAATTGCAGCAGCTATATTAAATCAACAAGAACAAAAAAAACTTCCAAATAATTTAAATCAAGAAGATATAATAAACATGTTACAAGAAGGTAAAGTTCAAGCAGCAGTAGTTAATCAACGAGAAAGAGCAGGTTTATTAACAGGTGGTCAAAAAAAATTAGATGTTAATAATGATGGTGAAATTAGTGGTCAAGACTTTAAATTATTAAGAGAACAAAAACAAGAAGGTGGTTCTATGGATGACCAAATGATAATGGCTATGACTGTTAAACCCATGGAATCAGATGACAGAATGGAAGATAATTATACAAAATTTATTATGGAAGAAGCATTAACAGAAGAAGAAGAAGATATGCTTGTTTCAAAATTAGAACAAGATGAGCAATTAGCTGTACTTTTTGATAAAGTAATAGATGTTGCTCAAGAATTTGCTGGGTCTGGTCCTGTTGAAGGACCGGGTTCAGGAGTCTCCGACAGTATACCTGCAAGGTTGTCTGATGGAGAATTTGTCTTTACTGCAAAAGCTACAGAAGAAATCGGAGCTGATGAATTGATGCGTATGATGAAAGATGCTGAAGCTGCTGCAGATAAAAGACAAGGTATGCAGGAAGGTGGTATGATGGAAGAAGAACAAGAAGTTGACCAATTTGGAAAACCTATTGATTCTGATATAGCTCGTGATGAGTTAAAAAAAAACATGATGTCAGTTAATCCTCGCTACCGATAAGCGATAGAGCTACCCTATTATCATAGGCACTCTATTATAATAAACCCTTGAGGCGACCTTTACAAGACAAGCCCTGCAAGTGCACATCGCAGCTACCTTGTTTACGAAGCCCTGACTAGGAGAAAGAATATGACTAATAAAGTCCAAAAAGAGGAAACGCCAAATCCTTATAATTATAAAAAATCTTGGCATGAAGGTAATGATAAACCTTTTGAATCAGCAGATGGGTTATACTTTGATAAGCCAGAAGATAAGAATAAATTATTCAAATCTAATAGCATTGATGAAGCAGTAGACCCTGATAATGTCGAAGTAGAAGAACTGGAAACTAAAAAGGACACTCCTTATAAAAAACCAGACTACAAAAAAAGATATGATGATTTAAAAAAACATTATGATAATAAACTTAATGAGTTTAAACACAGAGAAGAAGAGTTATTAAATCAAGTTCAACAACCTGAATATACAGCTCCAAAGACTGAAGAAGAACTAGAAAGGTTTAAAACAGATTATCCTGATGTTTACGAAGTAGTAGAAACTGTTGCACATATGCAATCGGAGTCTAAAGCAAAAGTTCTAGAAGAACGCCTTAGTAAACTCCAACAGCGAGAACAAGAGTTAATGCGAAAAGATGCAGAAAAAAGGTTAATGGATAGACATCCTGATTTTGAAGATATTAGAAACAGCGATGACTTTCATGCATGGGCAAAAGAGCAACCGGATTCAATTCAGAAATGGATTTATTCAAATGCTGATGATGCCGATTTAGCTTCAAGAGCTTTAGATTTATTTAAAAGAGATATTGGTATGGATGTTCCTAAAGAGACTAAGTCATCTTCTAGGACTAAAAAATCTGCTGCTGATATGGTATCAACTAAAACAACAAGTGTTGAACCTAAACAGGAAAAGATTTGGTCCGAAAGGGAGATTGCTGCAATGAGCATGGATGAGTTTGATAAATACGAAAAGGAAATATCAGATGCTATGCAAGAAGGCAGAATCGTTAAGTAAACTATTATAACATAAAGGAGAAAGTATCATGGCTCAATATTTTGAACCCTCAACCGATACCGATGCTAACTTTGCTAACTCCGTAAGTGGACAAACTAATAGCTACTTCCTACCTAGTATTTATTCTAGAAAGGTTTTAAACTTTTTTAGAAAGAGCTCAGTAGTAGAAGCTATTACAAACACCGACTATGCTGGTGAAATATCTGCTTATGGAGACTCTGTAAAGATTATCAAAGAACCTGTAATTTCTGTGTCTGATTACACAAGAAATACAGATACAACTGAAACTAGATTAACCGACCAAGAGATTAACTTAGTCGTTGATAGTGCTAAAGCTTTCAAATTCATCGTAGATGATATTGAAACAAATATGTCACATGTCAACTTCAAAGAGGTTGCTACATCATCTGCTGCATATGCATTAAGAGATTCATATGATGCTGCTGTTATAGCTAACATGTTCTCAGGTGTTTCAACATCAAGTCCAGACCATGTCATAGGTGCTGATGCTGCTGCTGCTACTCAAACTATGGGTCAGCATCAAGGTGGCTCAAATTCTATTGACTTAACTGGGTCTGATGGAACAGGAGCTGACCCATTAGATGTAATGGCATTTATGGCTAAATTACTAGATGAACAAAATGTACCTGAAGAAGGTAGATGGTTTGTTGCTCCACCTGCGTGGTATGAGCAACTTTCACAGTCTGGTTCAAAGCTAATGAGTGTTGACTTTAATGCTGGTCAAGGTTCAATTAGAAACGGATTAGTATCAAGTGGAAAACTAAGAGGTTTTGATATGTACAAATCTAACAATATCGCTGCTCCAAGTACAGCAGGTGGTAAAGTGTTAGCTGGACATATTTCATCTACAGCTACTGCTCAAACTATTATTTCAACAGAAACATTAAGAGACCCAACATCTTTTGGTGATATAGTTAGAGGATTGCATGTATATGGCTCTAAAGTACTAAGACCTGAAGCTTTAGTTTCAGCGTTCTTTACAGTCGATTAATATTGACAAACTAGGGGGAGTCTTCGGACTCCTCCATTTTTAAGGAAATAATATGGAACATAATAAAGAAAATTTACAAGGTAATCCAAAACCTGAAGGTAACATTTCTTACTTTGAAACTATTGAAGAAAAAGAAAAGATGTGTAGAGAGATGGTTGGATATAATGAAAGTTTAAAAGAATCAGATAAAGGAGATAAATAATGAAACATGGTATGAAAAAAGATAAAAAAAGAATGGAAATGATGTATGGTGGTAGAAAATCTGCTGCTGGTGGTATGTACATGATGGATGAGAAAAAAAGAATGCCAAAAAACATGGGTGGTGTAGCTAATGCTCAACCTATGTATTCAGAAGATATGCCTAAAGCTATGCCTAACTAATGAAAGTTAAAGCTCCAAAGGGCTACCATTGGATGAAACAAAAAAATGGTAGTTTTAAATTAATGAAACATAAAGGAAAGTTTGTACCACACAAAGGTGCAAGTTTAATGGCAAACTTTGCAATACAAAAGGTACATAAAAAATAATGGCAACAACATATTTAGATTTAACTAACGAAGTTCTTCGAGAACTAAATGAGGTAGTTTTAACATCTGGTACTTTTACTTCAGCTACAGGTATTCAATCATTTGTTAAAGATGCAATTAATAAATCATTGTTTGATATAGCAAATGCAGAACCACAGTTACCTTTTTTTAGTGCTGGAGTTAGTGGAGGCACAGACCCTTTTTATGGTAATGTAACTGTAGCTACTGTAGCAGGACAAAGATGGTATACATTAAAATCTGATAGTTCTAGTATAACAACAGATTATTCTTCTGTTGATTGGGATGATTTTTATATTACTACTATTAATGTTAGTGGAGAATCAGAACCTTATGTATCTCAAGGATTAAAATTTTTAACTCTTGCTGATTGGAAACAATATTATAGAGATGCAGAAAATGCAGATGATGCTAAAGGTTCAGATGCTGCTCATGGTGAACCTAGATATGTATTTAAAAGTCCAGACCATAGAAAGTTCGGATTAAGTCCAATACCAGATAAAGTGTATAATGTGCATTTTTATGCATTTAGTAAACCAACAGCTTTATCAGCTTTTAATGATGAAATACCTATGCCAGAACAATATAGTAATGTTGTAACAGCTAGGACTAGATATTATGTGCATCAGTTTAAAGAAAATATTCAACAAGCTGCTATGGCACAAGATGATTATAAAAAAGCTTTACGAGCTATGAAAAGTAATTTAATTAATCCACAACCAAAATATATGACTGATGATAGGAGATATTTCTAATGGCAGCATCAATGCCATTTTCAGTACCACTACAAGGTGGTCTTAATAAATCTACTAACTCGTTAGCATTATTAAGAACCCCCGGAGTTGCAACAAAGTTAAGAAACTTTGAGGTATCTATTGAAGGTGGTTACAGAAGAATAAATGGTTATACTGTTTTTGGTGGTGGTAGTGCTGTTAGACCTAATACTGCAGAAGATATAGAAG
>VTLG01006497.1_pt1 | contig 13876 bp, 18 predicted proteins | sample 4694571 | NCBI WGS metagenome assembly VTLG01 (sample SAMN12604809, study PRJNA352737) | marine metagenome | biome: ENVO:00000447; feature: ENVO:00000209|ENVO:00000569|ENVO:01000036; material: ENVO:00002151; isolation source: viral sequences binned using virsorter ...
TCTGAGCCATCAACAATGCCTGGTGTAGGAGAAGTTGGTGAGTGGAAAGATAAACTTAGAAAATCTAAACCTGGATGGAATGAGATCTTAGGAAGAGCTCAGAAAACAGGTCAAAATCGCCAAAAATTAACTCTCGATTAGTATGCCACGAAAAAGAAAAACTGCTTCAGTTGTTACTGGTATTGGCATGACTGCCAAACAGATGAAGAGAAAGAAACCTATTAGTAGTGATTTCTTAAATGACATTCAACCTTTAACGGAGAATCAGAAAAAGTTTTTTAGTGATTATCAGTCAGGTAAACATCTTTTTGCATATGGATGTGCAGGTACTGGTAAGACCTTTATAGCACTCTACAACGCTCTTAAAGAAGTACTAGATCATACGACACCCTATCAGAAGATCTACATGGTTAGATCTCTTGTAAGTACTCGTGAGATTGGTTTCCTACCTGGTGACCATGAAGATAAGTCTGCACTATATCAGATTCCTTATAAGAACATGGTGAAATACATGTTCGAGATGAATACTGATGCAGATTTTGAAATGTTGTATGGAAACCTCAAGACTCAAGAAACTATTAGCTTCTGGTCTACATCTTTTATAAGGGGAACTACCCTTGATAATGCCATTGTAATAGTAGATGAATGCCAAAACTTGAATTTTCACGAATTAGATAGTATAATAACAAGAGTTGGAGAAGATACCAAAATCATGTTCTGTGGTGATGCTACTCAAAGTGACCTTACCAGAGATAAAGAGAGAAATGGTATCATTGACTTTATGAGAATCTTACAACAGATGGAATCATTTTCATGTATCGAATTCGGTCTTGAAGATATAGTCCGTTCTGGATTGTGCAAAGAGTATCTAACTACCAAACACGCAATGTCTATGTAATGTTTAATCATGTACCAGCGAATCTCCCTCTATTAGAGAGAGAAACTATTGATGGTGTTAGATTTTATAAAGTTCCCAATGAGGATGAATTTTTAAAATTAGTATCAATCACTTCAGTGACTTCTCATTGGAGTAGAGAAAAGTTTGCTAAGTGGAGAAAAAAGGTAGGAGAGGAGAAAGCTAACGAGATTACTCGTAAAGCAACTGCTCGTGGAACTGACATGCATAGCATGACAGAGCACTATCTTTTAAATGAAGATCTTCCTAAGGTTGCACCTATGGGAGATATGTTGTTTAAGATTGCTAAACCTACTCTTAATAAGATTGATAACATTCACTCTTTAGAAGGATCTCTTTATAGTAAGGAGTTGGGTGTTGCTGGTACAGTTGATTGTATCGCAGAGTATGAAGGAGAATTAGCAGTCATTGACTTTAAGACTTCTAAAGCACCAAAACCACGAGAGTGGATTGATGGTTATTTTGTACAAGCAGCAGCATATGCGTGTATGTATTATGAATTAACAGGTATTGCTGTTAAGAAACTGGTCATTATTATGGCATGTGAAGATGGTGAATGTGTCGTTTATGAAGAACGAGATAAGATGAAATATATGAGATTACTCGTTACTTACATTGAAAACTTTTTAACCACCCAATTACAATTACATGGAAAATGAATTCACTACTGCTTTAAGTAAAAAGTTTATGAATCCTGCAAAATTTGCAGTAGAAATAGAAAATCTTGTTAAAAAAGAGAAACTGAATTATATTGATGCTATTGTTCTTTATTGTGAAGAGAATAGTATTGAAATTGATTCTATTACTAAGTTAATTTCTAAACCTTTAAAGGAGAAATTGAAGTGTGATGCACAGCAGTTAAATTTTATGAAGAAAACTACTCGTGCTAAGTTACCATTATGAAAAGACTTAAGAATCCAGAGACTATTAATTATTTAAATTTTAAGAAATGGGCTACTGGATCTGATTGTCTTTGGTCATATATTTCAACAGGTACTTCTAATTATGATGATCCTGTAGATATAGAAGGAGAGCAGAAAAATTTACCTTTTTATACTAGAACAATTTTAAAGAGACCAGAGAATGAGTTTCGTTATCCTAGGTTAGAACATGCAGATACTAATGAAACTCATGGTGTTATTGAGGTATTGAATGAGATATTAGATTTTAATAATATCAAGATGTCAAGTTATCTTAGAATATCTCTTAACTGTGTCCATCCTGAGAAAGAAATTTATAATACATTACCACATATAGATCATCAGTATCCTCATGGCAATATAATAGTATATTTGACTAATGCTGGTGGTAAAACTTTTGTTAGCAATGGAGATAATTCTCCATATGAAGAGCATGATCCAGTAGAAGATGATATAATATTGTTTAGTGGTAAGCACTTTATGCAAAACCCTTCGGATAACCGAAGAATCATACTAGTTGCCACAATTTTACCCTAAATGGTAAAATAAATAGTAGTGTTCATAAGAGGTTTTATGTCTGATTTTTTTGATTCCGATTTCGTTCAAGATGAGATGGAAACAATTAATGAAATGCAAGAAGAGATTTATTCACAAGTGTTTGAATTTCCAAAACTGCCTCTTGATAAACAACTTGATCATTTAGATCAGCTTGATGATTTGCTTGAAAAACAGCAGATCCTTTATACTCGTATGAAACTGTCTGATGATCCTCGTGCTATGGAGATGGCTGACAATGTTCGGAAATCTGCTATAGTAATGGGGTTCCCTAAGGATGTTGATTGTAATCTCTTGTTCTCTAACATGAGAGAAACTCTTAACAGAGTCCGTAAGGGTATTGACAAGGGTGCATGACTGCCCTATAATAAAGTCACACAAGCCAAATCCAATTACACAGGCCAAATCTATGTCTTTCGCATCGCTTAAAAAGCAATCATCTCTTGGTAGTCTCACTGCCAAACTTGTTAAAGAGGTTGAAAAAACCAATTCAGCTAATAAAGGAGATGATCGACTATGGAAACCAGAGGTAGACAAAGCAGGTAATGGTTATGCCGTTATCCGTTTCCTACCAGCACCTGATGGAGAAGATCTCCCTTGGGTAAAATTATATTCACATGCCTTTCAAGGACCAGGTGGATGGTATATTGAGAATTCATTAACTACAGTAAATCAGAAGGATCCTTGTTCTGAATATAATACTGGTTTATGGAATAGTGGAGTAGAATCTGATAAGCAGATTGCTCGTAATCAAAAGCGTAAGCTATCTTATTATGCGAACATCTATGTTGTAAAAGATCCTGCTAATCCAGATAATGAAGGTAAAGTATTCCTTTATAAGTTTGGTAAGAAGATCTTTGACAAAGTTATGGGTGCAATGCAACCAGAATTCGAGGATGAGACACCTCTCAACCCATTTGATTTCTGGCAAGGAGCAGACTTTAAGGTTAAGATTAAGAAGGTAGCAGGTTTCTGGAACTATGATAGTTCTGAGTTTGCTGCTCCTAAACCACTCCTTAAAGATGATGATGCACTTGAAGCATTATGGAAGAAGGAGTATTCCTTACAAGAGTTAGTTTCTGCTGATAAGTTTAAAACTTATGAGGAACTCAAGAAGCGTCTTGAGTCTGTTCTGAAACTTACTGCTGCACCTGCCCGTCAAGTAGCAGAAGAAGTTGTTAACGAAGAGGTTGAAGAAGTTGTTGCAGCACCTGCAGCAGATGATGATGCTCTCTCTTACTTTCAACAGTTAGCTGAAGAGTGATTATAGTAGGTATTCATGGAGCGTTCCAATGGGACGCTAATAATGGACACCTAGGAGATACTACATCCTGGTCTCACGACTCAGGGTGTAGTCTTTTTATTGGGGGCAAACATATATGCAGTATTAACGAAGAAAGATTGACTAGGATAAAGTATGATGGAAATTTTCCTAAGTCTGCTATTAAAGAATGTCTTAGAGTTGGAAATATTGATTCTAGTGATGTGGATATTGTATATGCTGTTTCAACCAATCACTTCGTTTCTGTTGAGCAGCACTATAGTGGAGTATCAGATAAATTATTTAAACATTATTTTCCTAAAGCACAAGTTAAGTATATTGGGCATCATTTCTGTCATGCTGCATCAAGTGTATTCACTTCTCCTTTTAATGAAGGGAGTTTTTTAACTTTTGATGGTGGTGGATCATCTATTCTTGATGAAACTAGGAGATGTATTGATTATATTGAGAATGCTTCAATAGGATACTTTAATAAGGAGAAAAGAATTTTCAGATTTCATAATATGTTTGAAAATTTATATAATAGTTTTGGACAATTATACAACAATGGATCTGTAGAGATATATCAATCTAAAACTGGAAAGAAAATATCTAACTGGGCTGATATTACTGGTTGTCCTGGTAAGGTAATGGGACTATCTGCATATGGATCAGATCGTAATCATCCTAAAGGATATACAGTTACTGATCATTCTATTCCTTATATTAATTTTTATGCCTTTGCTAATGAGACTGATTATTTCATGGAGAATTGGAAAGATGTATTTTCTCCAGAAGACGGTGCTTATTATCTCCAGAAGACTTTTGAAAATGGAATGATTGATTATCTTAAAGCATTGCGTAAGAATCATTTAGACGAGAATGTCTGTTTTGCTGGTGGATCTTTCCTTAATGTTATAACAAATACATTGATTAAAGAGAGTGGTATATTTGATGATATTCATATTCCACCCTATACAGATGATTCTGGTGTACATTTTGGTGCTGCTATCTGGGGATGTTACGAAAATGGTGAAGATATTTCTATGCCAGATAATATTGCACTTATAGGACCAGAGTATTCTAATGAGGAAGTTTTAAAATATATTGAAATGTTTGATCTTAAGTATCAGGATTATAATGAAGATGTGGTTGTAAATTTAATTAATGATAATAAGATTGTTGGATGGTTTCAGGGTAGATCTGAGCATGGTCCTAGAGCATTAGGATCTAGATCTATCTTTATGAGTCCTAGTAAAAAGGAAAATAAGGATATAATGAATAGTAGAGTTAAGCATAGAGAATACTGGAGACCCTTTGCTGGAATAGTTTTGGAAGAAAAAGTATCTGAATATTTTAATGAGGGATTTGTTACACCGTATATGCTTTATACCCAGACTGTCAAAACTGATAATTTACCTGCAATTACTCATGCTGATGGTACATGTAGGATACAAACGGTTAACCGAACACAAAATCCAAGAGTATATGATTTATTGACTAAGTTAAATCCACATGCTATACTCAATACATCATTTAATGATAATGGTGAACCTATTATTGAGACACCTTACCATGCTATTAAATCATTTATGAATATGGATATCGATTCTTTAGTCATTGGTGATTTTATTGTAGATAAATAACTAAAACAATCATGTTGAAAAATGCCATTCTCCGCTAATCATTATATTGCCACTTATGATGATGGCAATAATGCAAATACTACAAAGATCGAAGTTTATGCTGAAGATGATACTAAGGCAGCAGCTAAGGTTTTAAAAGCTATTCCTACAGCTCAAAATATTGTAGTTTCTAGTGCTCCATCCTAATGTCACGCAATAAAGTTATCGCATATGCCGATGCTAACGGTAACTGTAGAGTAGTAATCCCCACAATGGATTGTGCTCTATCTGATGCTGCTGTCATCGCAAAAGATGTACCAACCTCAGATTATTCTGTGATTGATCCTGCTGATCTTCCATCTAAGGAATTTAGATCTGCATGGACATACAATCATGGAAGTAAGACTGTTATTGCAGATCTTACTAAAGCAAAGGCACTTACAACTGAGACATTAGAAGCAAAGTATCTTGCTATTAATAAAGAAAATACAGATATACAAGCAATAGCAGATATGAAGGGAGAATCTGCATCTCTTAAATCAAATCCCTCAGTACCATATACAACTATTAATAACGCTACTACTATATCTGAATTAGAAGCATTGATTTAATGAAAAAATTTGAAGAGCATAATGCTCAACATGATGGGTATAATTATTCCCGTGAAGAACCTTATTATATTGTTTCTCTTAATGATGATGGTGTTAAAGGTTTATTGGAGTATATTAAAAATATTCCAGATGATGAATGGTGGGAGTGTAATCAAGATTTTGAAGATAATGAGTATAGAAAATCAGATATTCATGTTCCAGTAAGGAACAGTTTCCCACATCAGGTGGGAATTAATATGTTTAATTATGTTAATAAAAAGAATTATCAAATGGACATCAGTACATTTGAGTTTCAAATTCTTAGATATGGTGTTGGTGGTTCATTTGCTTGGCATTGTGATTATGGTCTTGCACCAAACAAAGATGTATGGAGAAAATTGAGTATAAGTGTGCAACTTTCTGATCCAGAGGATTATGAAGGAGGAGATTTAATTCTTATAGATTATTTTAACAGAGAGTGTACTATCCCTAAGAGTAAGGGTGCTTCTGTTGTTTTTGATGCTAGATGCCCACACAAAGCATTCCCTATCACTAAAGGTCAAAGATATGTGTTAGTTGGATGGGCTAGTGGACCTAAACTTAAGTAGATGCTTTCTTAACTGTACGAGATTCGTATTGTGATGATTTATCGTAAGTAAATATTTCAGTTAGATCTGTCATGAATTGAGTAAGATACTCTGGTTTCATAATTTTTATATTTCTTTTCTTCTCATTTTCTCTAGTTTCTACTAGATAATTGCTGATTCCTATTAGAAATGGGTCATCAAGAGGTATACCTACACCTAGTCTAATATTAGGGTTATCTGGATCAGGTATAGTAAAATCTCTATCTACTATTTTACCTGCTGGCATAACTAATCTATTTTGAGAATCTCTAACTTCTTTAGTTTCATAGTATTGAGTTGCATTTAAGTCTCCACCATACTTATTATAACAGTAATCATACAATTGTTTACCAGTCATTGGCCAATCAGTTCTCACATTTGTCATATTATTTGTTGTAAAAATAATCCAATCATATTCTTTATCTCCATATAATTTTTCTGCAACATCTTCTGGTCTTTCACCTTCTTTAATTGTATATTTGTTTAAGAAAGATATACTATTAAGTACATCATCTCTTAATTTTGCCCTTAAGAATATATTTTTGACAGTAATATAGTTGTCTCTATCGTATTTTAGAGACTCTGGATTTTTGTACCTAAAATCTGGTACTTTTTGGAAATAGTGTCTAGACATTAGAATCCTACTCCTTTATCTATAGGAATTGTATCATAATCTTCAGCGTAGATTGGATTCATTTCCATGAATTGAAGACCTAAGTTCATGTGTACTGGAGCACCATCATCATATGTTGCATATGTTCCACTGGCTGTATAATTTACATTCATATTTCTCAGAGCACATACTTTAAATCTATTAAGGAAAGGATGTTCTCTCATTCCTTTCATATAAGTCAATCTGAATATATCAGGAGCATTTAAAAATCCTAGATTTCCAGGTTTCATCTTAGCAGCACTTCTTGCTTTTAGTAGTCTTATTATCTTTCTAACTTCTTTTGCTTCGGTTGAAGTTCTTGGGGATAAATTCCAATTAAAATTAAAACTTCTAAGTTGTACACCATTAAATAGTACTTCTACATTCTGATTGACTATCTGTCCTGTAGTCCTTGAGAGCAATCCACTAGCAGTTACATTAGCATTAAGTACATTAGCAAACTGTGCTGTTGCTATTGTCTTCATGTAATTAATAGCTTGAGTTCCTCTATTCTTAGCTCCATCACCAGCCTTAGCAATTTTTTCTGGTATTTCATCTACATTTCCTTGTATTATATCTTTACCAAATTCTGCAGCCATTCCTGCAAAATCATTTAATCTATCTTCACCCCAATTTACTCCATTATTATCTTGTATATCTTGTGGTATTGGTAATATAATAGAATGTACAGCCTTTTGATTACCATATTTGTCACTTGCTGTAGCCATTGCATTGGCATAATTTCCATCTTTAAATAAGGTTGATGAATCAAAATTACCTTTGTCATCTTTAAATTCACTATCAAATCCACCTGAATGTGCTTTATATTCTAATACTTCAATTAAAAAGTAGTCTGATCCTCTCATATGAAGATCATACGGATATCTTAATTGTGCGTCTACCCCTTTAGTTAAAGTCATTTATAGACTCTTTTTATGTATTTAGCTTGAATTTCGCATATGACAGTGATCTAGCATGTTCTAGTTCAGCAACTGACAGTTCATGGAACTCTCCGATCACTTCATTCCATGTATAATTTCTCATTTTATTCCAATGATAACTGAATCCTCTAATACCCCACTGTTTTAATTCCATACATGCTATTAAAGGAAATTCGTCATATTCAATCATAGGAGTCTTTGGTAGATATACAAAGGTATAGAATCCACCTTCTTCTGGTAGGATAACTTTAGTATCTTGCAAAGCATCTAAAACTTCCAGCATCGTATCTTCAGGATCTTCTGTCCCAATAAAGTCATCTACAATTGGCTGCAGTCTAGACACCTAGATTATCCTCCGTTAGTATTTTAAACTCCATCATTCTGTCCTTACAAAATTCTTTTGCTGCATCCCATTTTGCTTGGTTCTTAGCATACTCCATTACTTCTCTTACATACTTTCTATTTTTAGTCTTCTGAATCTTTGGTTCAGTGCATTGTCTTTTAGGTTTAATTTCAATAATATACTTCTTAGGTATTCCTGTTTTATCTCTTACTTTAACATAAAAGTCAGGAAAATATCTATGTAATCCACCGTCAAGTGGTGATCTGTAGGGTATTATAACCTCTTCACTTCCCCATTCTATTACATTTTCATTCTTATCACAATAGGACATAAACACTCTTTCCCAGGAACTGCGATAAATAATGTTACGATAGTCCCCTCTATACTTTTTTATATTAGAAGGTCTGTATCTTCCTGAACGAGCCATATGTCGTAAAGATCCCTTTAGGTATTTATTGTGCCAGTCTATCCAAGAGTAAAGAAAACTGAACAGATTCGCAGTCTATTTCAAAAGGTTGCTACTACTAACCATTATGAAGTATTCTTCAGTGGGTTTGGAAGATTGCAGGGTCTTAGGACTCATATGACTAATAGACAACCCAGATTAACTAATTATTTTATTGGTAGAGATCTTGGTTTGTTGTGTAATAGTGCAGAGTTACCTGCAACTTCTTTTGCGACAGCACAGATTGAAGGTAATAGAATGGGAGTGATAGAGAAGATGGCTCATACTAGAATATTTACTGATACTACTATGACATTTTATGTTGATAGTGATTATAGAAGTTTAGAATTTTTTGAGTTGTGGCATGATTTTATAGCATCTGGGTCTGATAATGATTCAGGAAATGCGAGACATAATGTAAATTATTATCATAGAATGAAATATCCAAAAGATTATAAAGTGGATACTATAAGAATACAGAAATTTAATAAAGATCACTTTAGGAATGTTGAATATACTTTCCTTAATGCATTTCCAATTAATGTATCATCTATACCTGTTTCATATGCAGAGGCACAGGTGTTAGAGGTGCAGGTAACATTTGCTTTTGATAGATATTATTTTGGTGCTATCAGTTCTCTTAATCGTAAAAGTGAGAATATAGCTCATCCTAGAATTAGTTTACCATCTGTATTGGGTAATGAGAATAAAATAAGTAATAATGGAGAAGTAAAAACTTTAAATGATGGTTCTTCAACAACAATTAATCCAACAGATAATCCTGATTTATTTGAATTGGATTATGATGATCCAGATAACCCTAATAGAGGCGGCTAAATAAAACACTGACATTTAAATATGGAATTAGCGAAACAACTTAAAGAAGGGACTAAACAATCTCATTCTGCTGCGGAGAACACAAAATTTGTCTCATCATTTCTTCGTGGAGTAGTAAGTAAAAAGGGTTATAGACAACTTGTTGCTAACTACTACTTCATCTATCAAGCGATGGAGGTAGAAGTACTTCGATTAAAAGATGATCCTGTTGTGGGACCATTAAACATAAAGGAACTTTATAGACATCGTAGACTAGCAAAAGACTGTGAGTACTTTTATGGTAAGGATTGGGACAAAACCATCTATCCAACTGAAGCATGTCAACAGTATGTTAATCGTATCCGTGAAGTAGCACATGACCAGACTGAACTTCTTGTGGGTCATCATTATACTAGATATCTGGGTGATCTCTCTGGGGGTCAGATCCTTAGAAATATTGCTAAGAACTCTCTTAAGTTAGATGATGGTGGGTTAGACTTCTATGAGTTTGATATAGAGGATAAGAAGGAGTTTAAAAATAATTATCGTGCTACACTAAATACACTGCCTGTGACAGAATCACAAGTATCTGCTATTGTCTCTGAGGCAAACTATGCATTTCGTTTGAATATGTTTATGTTTGATGAGTTAGACGGCAACGCATTCAAATCCACATTGGCTTACATATGTGGTATAATAAAAGGAAAAACTGATGCCACTACCTAAGATTACTGCACCAAATTATGAGTTGGTGATCCCTTCGTCTGGAAAGAAAATTAAATATAGACCCTTTCTAGTTAAAGAAGAAAAGATTCTTGTCATTGCTATGGAAAGTAATGATCTTAAGGATATTGCAAATGCAATCAAACAAGTTCTAAGTAATTGTATTATTACTAGAGGTTTTAAGGTCGATAAATTATCTACATTTGATATTGAATATCTATTTCTTAATGTTAGGGGTAAGTCTGTTGGTGAGACTGTAGATATTAAAGTTACTTGTCCTGATGATGGTGAGACACAAGTTCCAGTTACTGTTGCTCTTGATGATATTAAAGTAGTTAATGATCCTAACCATAGTAAAGATATTAAATTAGATGATACATTGACATTAAGGATGAAGTATCCTTCATTAGATCAGTTTATTAAAGAGAATTTTAGTTTAAAAGATGTTGGGTTTGATCAATCATTTGATATGATTGCAGATTGTGTAGATACAATCTATAGTGAAGAGGAAACTTGGACTACTGCAGATTATAACCAAAAGGAAATGAAGGAGTTCTTAGAACAGTTAGGATCTAAGAAATTTAAAGAGATTGAAAAATTCTTTACAACTATGCCTAAGTTGACTCATACAATTAAGGTTACAAATCCTAAGACTAAAAATGAATGTGAAATTCCGTTGGAGGGTTTAGCAGCTTTTTTCAACTAGCGATGTTGCATGAGGATCTTATTTCGTATTATAAAACGAATTTTGCCTTGATGCAGCATCATAAATACTCATTAAGTGATATTGAAAATATGATCCCGTGGGAACGGGAAATATACATTACATTACTGAAACAATATATTGAGGAGGAAAATCTCAAAGCACAGCAGAAGCAGTAATGGCTTTTTTAGGACTAGCAACATCTAAAGAATTATCTGGCACTGCAGGTGTTGCTAAGGATTCTGCTGGCCGAATTAATGTTTTAGAGAAAAGAGTAGATAGAATAGAAAAGGGTGGTATCACTCAAGATATGTTTAAGGGTATTAATGAATCTATCCTTAGTATTAATAGAAATTTAATTAATATACAAGAAGCAATAGTTGCAGATACTGACTTAGAAAAACAGCAAGCTAGGGATCAAGCCAAAGCAGATAAAGATAAATTAGATCTTCAAAAGAAAGAAAGAGCAGAGAGTTTTCTTGAACTAGATGCAAAGAAGACTCTTATGAAACCAGTTGAAAAAGCAACTGACGGAGTTAAGAGTGTATTCCAAAGATTCTTTGATGCATTAGGTGCTCTTGTTGGTGGGTGGTTTATTGATAAGTTTGGTGATTTATATGAGGGATGGAAAGATGGTGATAATGAGAAACTAAAAGAAGCTGCTGGTCAAATTAAAGCAGGTCTTGGTATTCTTGCTGGAGTTTTTGTAGCACAACAAGTGGGTACAGTACTATTGAGTACTGCTATGGGTGGATTGATGGGTGCAATAACAGGTGGAGGTGGTCTAACATCTGTAATTAGTTTGCTTGGTAATCCTGTTGCTTGGTTAGCTATTGGTGCTGTTATTACTGCGATTGCAGTATGGGCTAGAAATAGAGAGATGAAAAAAAATGATAGGCAAAAATTAGAACAATTATTAATTCAGAGAGAACTTAGTGGACCAGTAAGTGAGACAGAAAAAACTCTTATAAGAAATCAACATAAAGATAATGAAAAAATTAATGAAGCATTAATTCAATCTGAGAGTGGTGTTTTATCTGAAACTAATATAGGTATCAGTCCAACTAGTTCTTCCGAGATTAATCCTAATCTTGGTATTGTAAATCCTACTGGTTCAACGGATTCTTTAGCAAGATTTTTTTTACTAGAGAATAAAATAAGAAAGTCTGTTCAGATTGATGGACTATTATTTGATGATGCACAGTGGAAAGAATTTCCTGAATTGATAGCACAAGGAGTAATTAGCAAAGAAGAAGCAGTGTTGCATATGGCTATTAAAGATGGTTTATATAGCAGTCCTGCTACTGCTTATGTTGCAAGATATTATCAAGAACTTAGTAAATGGGTTCAGATTAATGATAGGATAAAAGAGATATCAACTAAACTTAAAACTGCTAAACCAGAAGAGGCTGCTAAGTTAACTACAGAATTAGCAAGTTTAAAAGTTTTATTAGATCAAACTAACAATACTATTGTAACACTAGAAGGTCATGCTGATGAGACAACTGTTAGACCTTTTATAATGGCAACATATGATCTTGCAGCAAAAGAAATGGGTTTAGATCCTAAAGCTGCCAAAGAACTTATGGAAGCTGGTGGTGATAGGAAGAAAATGCTAGAGATTTTGACTAGATTTGGTCAGAAAGATTATTTTTCAGAACAAACTGATGGTATTATTTCTGGCAATATGTCAGGAGGGTGGATGAATCGTGCCATTGCTGCACATGAGGGTACAACATGGGTAGATCAGAATATCTTTGGTTTTGGTGGAAGAGAGATACCTATTGGTTTAGATGATTTATCCAATTGGGAGGTAGTGATGAAAGATATAAATCAACATACTACTTATCTTCCAGAAGGTGTGAAGCCTGGTTTCACTCCATATACTCCAGGATCAACCTCTTCTATTACTAGTAATAATGATTTGAGTAGTGTCTTTAGTGATAGTTCTTATTGGGATATAGATAATATGCCTAAATTTGAATTTGTTTATCCCCAAAATTTTGATCAAAAGTTTAATACTACTGATTTGTATACTGGTAATTTGAGTGAAGTTCCAAGTTTGTGGACTATAAATTTGGAAGATGGATTGGGTACATATTACACAACAGAGTATGGAGTTGACTAATGGATTTAGTACCTACTAAGGAAGCATTTCAAGTATTTTCTGTTGGATTATCAGCTATCCAAGAGACTACTAATGGTGTTAAAAAATCTTTAGCAGATAAAAAAGTTAGGTCTGCTAAGATTCAAGCAAAGAAAAAACTTGCAGCATCTAGATTATTAAATGCTAAGAAAAAATCTGATAAAGAAAAAGCTTTAGAACAGAGTAAACCACCTACAAAAGTTGGTGATGCAATTAAAAATACTAGTAGAAGCATGTGGGAGAGAATTAGGGATGCAGTTGGTGCTCTTCTTGTTGGGTTTCTTCTTGATAAGTTACCAAAACTCGTAAGGAAAATGGTGGCAGCAATAGAGGTTGTTAAACATGGGTGGACATTTGTAACAAATTTAATTAGTAATATTGCTACGGTAGCAAAAGAAACTGCTGATGTTGCTAAAGCTTTTATTGAGAATGCTAAAGAACTTGATTTTACTGATGCATCTGGTAGGATAAAGAAAGAGTATGAGGAAATGGCTGCAGCTATAGACAAAACTAAATCTGATTGGGAAAAGGATCTTGATGCAACTAAGACAGCTATTAATGAGTTTCAGAAAAAAGATAGTACATTTAAAAAATTACAGTCAGAAGTAAAGAAA
>VTLG01009042.1_pt1 | contig 13875 bp, 9 predicted proteins | sample 4694571 | NCBI WGS metagenome assembly VTLG01 (sample SAMN12604809, study PRJNA352737) | marine metagenome | biome: ENVO:00000447; feature: ENVO:00000209|ENVO:00000569|ENVO:01000036; material: ENVO:00002151; isolation source: viral sequences binned using virsorter ...
TGAGGGCCAACCGATATTGTTACCATCGGCATCATAGTTTCTATAAGTCATATTTATATATCCACAGTTATATTGCCCATAGTTTCTTGAGCAGTGAACCAACTAACACCTCTAACAGCATTAGTATCATCAGCGTCAGTAACTCCTCTATTTATATATACAACACCAGCACTAGCAGTTGTTAATTGTACAGTATATTTAATTTTATTTGGTGTGACAATACTACCAGGATTATGTAATAAACCTTGAATACTTAAACTAGTTGGGGTTACTCCCTGATTATCTGAAAACGAAGTATTTCCAGAAATTAGTACTGGTATTCTATTACTTCCTTCTATACCTTTATTTAGATTTGCACCTTTATTTTCATAACCTGATGAAGCTACACCATTAGCTGTAGAACCTGAATTATGGATTGCAGAACCAGTATAGTTACCTGTTAAATATGATGTTGATTGTACTACATCGCTATTATTTAAAACTTCAGCTTTAATTCTAAACCTAATCAAATAATCGTGCACACTACCTTCATACATCATATGTGTGTTTAATAGTATTAAACTAGAAGATACCTGTGGAGTTACAGTTACAGTTATAGGAGTATCATAATAAGTATCTACAGTTAGATTACCTGAAACTGTAGCTCCTGCAGCTGGAGTTGTTATGCCACCACTTGCTATACCATATTGTTTAGCATATACATTAGATTGTATATTTGATGTAAACCACTCAGGAGCTGTTGCACCATTATTAATTCTTATTTGTTGTCCAGCTGTACCTTTAGCTAATCTATCCCAAGCATTAGTACCTGTACCATAAACTATATCCCCTTGTACTATTGATAAATCAGTCTTAGGAGCTGTTATAGCGTTATCAGCTACCATATCTGTAGCTACTTGTACTTCACTTAAAGTACCAGTTGAAACTGCACCTATAACACGATTAGCAGTACTTGTATGCTGCATCTTAGCATAAGTAACTTGATCATCAGCTATGTGAACTGTATCAATAGATCCATCAGTATAATGCTCAGAATTTATAGCATTATCAGCTATCTTAGTTCCATTAACTGCATCAGGACCAATCTTATCAACAGTAACTGCACTTGTTCCTATTTTAGCTTCAACAACTGCACCATTATCTATAGTCCAAGTATCTCCTGATACAGTTATCTCACCTTTATCTCCATTAGTTAGAGCAGTACTTGTTACATTAGGTAACTCTTCTACTTTATATCTTATCTGATCAAAGCTTTTATTTAATGCATCAGCTGTTATAGCAGTACCAGCAGCAAATGTATTAGCAGCTGTGCTAACACCTGTTACTCTTTTAATTAATACTTTATCTCCATTAGATAAAGCAGATGTAAAGGTTAGTTCAGCAGAACCACTACTACCAGCTATAGAATAATCTGTACCAGATGTTTTCTTAACATATATTTCTGCAGTAGCAGCAGCTGTAGTACCACCTGATATATTACCAAAGCCTACAATAGGAGCAGTCGTATAACCACTACCTTTATTAGTAGGTACACCAGCATTATCTAAAGATACTTGACCATTAGCTACATCTACTGTTAAAGCTGCGCTGCTACCACCACCACCTGAGAATTCAAGAGCAGCATTAGTTGCATCAGCATAACCAGCTCCAGCATTATTTAATACTACTTTTTCTACTTTACCTTGTCCTACATATATCTCTAAGTCTGATGTGTTTGCATAAGGAACAGTGACACCAGAAACCACTGTAGGAGTTCCACTAATTGTAATTGTTTGTTCTGTTGCCATTGTTATTTATACATTGTTAAAATGTTTGCAGTGTCATTTGTTTTCTTTCTTCGTTCTAATGTTTTGAAGTCTTCTTCTTGCATTAAATCGATTACTATATCTTCTTGACGTATATTTAACCAAGCTTGTTCTCTAGCATCATCAAATAGTCTACCTATAATAATGTTATGATAATAATCACCTGGCTCATAATCTCCTCTATTACCTTTCTGTATATCTTTTTTCATTTCTGCTATAGATGCAAGGATTTTTTTATTCCTACTTAGTTTATTTAATTCATGTTCTAAGTTTTGATCACCTATAGCTTTCTGGTACATTGATCTGATTTCAGGTGCTTTAGTTAAATCATATCCATCAGGTGAGAAATAAGTAGACATCCTTAAATCATAACCACTATTAAATAATAACTGTCTACCAGGACTAGATTCTAAATTGAAATTAACTGGCATTAAAGCATTCCACATTCTAGTCATTGGATCATGATCTTTAATTGGCTTACCATTTAATAAATCATATTTAACAGGTAACTCATTACTAGCTATGTATTCACTAATTAAGTTTCTATTTCTTAATGCATCCGCTACTCCAGAATTTAATTCTCTAGTATAAGGTGTTATTAATTTACCTATCTCATTTCTAAGACCAGCTAAAGGTACTTGGTTATTCATTAAACCTGCTAAGATTCTTTCACCTTGCCCTGGTCTACCACCAAATAAATCTACAAACTGTTGTAATCCAGCTAAATAAGATTTACTTGCTATTGATTGACCGACAACTAAGGCTATCTTTTGCAGTTCTCTTTCTGTCCATTCTTCTCCCATAAGTTGACTAGCATCACCTACATCAGCAATAGTAGACATTATCTGATTGAATGGTTCAAAAGCGTCATATCCTACGTATACATCTGTAAACGGTAATTTAATAGTTCTAGTTTTATAACCAGCATCTAGCCAAGCTTGTCTCTTCTGTCTATCAGCAGGGCCGTTACCAGTCATATCACCTCGTAACCAAGCCCAAGACGCTAAACTAACAACAGCAGAACCAATAGCAAATCGACCAGTCTGTAATGCCTTAGCATTAGCTAGTTCAGCTTCATTTGTAATACCATACTTAACTAAATCTTTTATATCAGACTTAGTTGCAAAGGCTACATCATTGAATTCTTTAACTAAGAAGTTAAATCCAGGTGTATGTTTAGCAGTTAATTGTAGTCCATTGATACCAGTTCTAGCAAATAAGAAGAAAGGTTTAGCCCATGGATTAGCTTGGAATACTTGGTTTAATCCAGATACAAATCCAGTTAATTCTTGAGTAAGTGTAACTTCTTTACGAGCAAATTGTGTAGCTTTATCTATTATATTACCATTAGCATCAAAGATTTGTCTATAAAAATCTTCTTCAAATACTTTAATAAGATCTGGAGTAATTTCTGTATAAGCAGTAAGAACACCTTTTGCCTTAGCATCCAGAGCAGATCTCATTGCTTTTTCTCTCATCTTAGCTCTACCTAAAAGATATGCAAATGTATCATCCATTGATGCCATTATTCTAGTACCAGCACTGAAGAAACTATTATCATTCACTGCTCTAGCCATATTAGCCATACTAAAGGCTACCTTATCTCCTACAGTAGATCTACCACTTTCCTCTACCCATTTCCTCATTAATTCCCAGTTACCATCACCTCTATTAAATTCAGCAAATCTTGATTTAATTGTAGATAAATCTCCTTTCCAATATGAATTTAATCTAGACTTAAATAAGTCAAAGGCTTCCGGTATAGTTTCCATCATAGCATTTAAAGATGATAATCCAGCTCTTATTGTAGTTGAGTCACCGTCAAATGGATATCTAAGAGTAGCTCCTAGTGTTGTAGCAAAAGGTCTTAGGAAGGTTGCAGTTGAAGTACCCATTAAAGCCCTTATAGGTGTTTTAGGACCACTTAGAATACTATTTACCATCATACCTTCTAGTTCTTTTATCAATACACCAGTCTGTTTCTTACCTCCAATCTCTCCTCCTTTGATTACTTTCCTAGCCCATGCATCAAAGTCATCTAAATTATTGACTTCTTTCATTTGGGAGAAAGCTTCAAATAAAGCATTCAATAAGTTTTCATCTGGATCATCTTTAGCTATTTGTAAGATAGACATAATAGAATCTCTAGTATCTGCCATATCTTTAGCTAGAGTTTCTTGTAAGTATCTTCTTTTACCAGCTCCTAATTCTCTAAAGTTTTGAGATTTTACTATTCTAGCTCTTTTAGCTTCTGTTAAAGCAGTTAGCATAGTATCCATAATCTGATCTGCAGGACCATCAATATCCATTAAATCTGCAAAGTCAGCTATTTCTCTACCAGCTATACCTAAATCTCTTAATTGCCTTAGCAATGAACCAACGACTAAATCAACTACTACTACATTCTTACTAGTAATAGTAACTATTTCATCTGGTGTTCCTTTGCTATATACATCGGAACTTTCAAAGATTTCCATTAAGTATTCTTCAGCTGACATATCAACTGCATTTCTACCTTGAGTAATACGTTGATGAGCTGCTATAGAATCTCCAAAGACATCTACTAATCTTTGTCTACTAGCTTTAACATCTTCTACAATCTTCTGATACTTTTCACTAGATGTATATTTCTTTAATACATCTTCTACCATCTCTTCACTGATATCAGCTTCTCTAGCTACTCGCTCTCTTTGTATAGGTGTAGTTACAGAAGCTGTTGATCCATCTTCGGCTCCCCATTCATTTCTTATTCTTTTCTGTTGTTCCCAAACTATAAAAGGATCATCTTGTGATATATGGGCAGCTTGATGTGAATCAGCTACAGTTTTATTTTTACTACCACGAAATCCAAACTCATTTCTTCTTAGTTCTTGTACACCTTTTCTGTTTGTTTGGATATCTACACTTTGTTGTCTATTAGATATTTGAGTTTTAACAGCTTTAGATCCTTTACCTAGTAATAAGGTAGCTGAATCAAAAACCATACCAATACCTATTCCTTCAGCTATATTCTTAAATTTCATCCATATAGGATGATCTGTATCTTTGGTACTTAAAGGTGTATCAATTAATCCATAACGATCTCTAAGCATACCTAATGCGTTATGACCGTCTGATTCTTTAGATATTAAATCAGATGCAGCACCAACTCCAGCAGCTCTTATAAGACTGCTTGTACCAGCCCATGCACCAGCAAGACCAACTCTACCTAAAGTAGCTTTAGCAGTTGGTATGATAGCAGCAGCTAAAGTACCAAAGTGAACAGTACCTTCTAATAATTGACCCCACCATGTTCTAGTTATGATAGGGTTATCGTAATTTTCAAAAGGATCCCATTCAGGTCTATAATAACCTTTCTCTCTTCTTTCTTTCGACATTTCTCCTGATAACGCATCTACTGTACGTTCAGGGAAAGTAGTTACAGAAGAGAGTGTTTTCTGTACACCACCATGTATAGCTGAAGATACTTCTTTAGCAACAGCACCTGTATCCCACTTTTCAGCGTTCCTTGGATCGTCTTGTTCGGCTACAGCTTGTTCTTCTTGACTTGCTACTCCCTCTATTTCAGTTTGTCTTCTTCTATTTTCTTCTAGAGCAGCAGAGTACTGATCAACAGTTTCTTGTAAAGCTGATTGATCTAATTCTAAAGATAGTTCTTGTGATTCTGGTTCCATATTACCTTAGTAAATTGTTTATTCAGTTCCATTAATTAGCATTTTTATTTGTTCAGGTGGTATACTAAACCAATCTTGAGTTCCAAATCTTGATGTTAATTCATCAAAATCTTGTTGGATTATATTTGGAAGTGGATTAAAATCTTCTACTAACGCTCCAAAACTATTAGAGTCGTTAGCTTTTATTCTAGCTATTCTACGTTTTAATTCTCCTTGGAGTTGTTCGTCGAATATTGTATCTAGAAAACCATTTTGCCGTTCTTCTACTGATATTACACTCACTATATCTTCTGGCATTAATCCATATAAACCTAAATTATTAAGACGTTTCTTACCGGCTTCTCCTAATACATCATTCAAACTCATCTCAGATAAATTACCTTCTGGTACATGATCTGAAAATGGATTTATTGGAGTATATGCATTAGGATCATCATTTGTTTTAATACTATCAAAGAACCCTTTATCATCTAATAGTTCCCAACCAACTCTATATGTCCTACCAGGAGTATTATCGTAAGTCAATAATCTAGCTGTAGAAAGAGGCATATCTTCTAATACTTTATTCTGTAAGATTACACCTTTCTCTTTTAAGTCAATAGATTCCTTTAAATCATCGTTTTGTTCTTTTGATTGTAGTATTTTTAATCTACGTAATCCTATTTCTCCAGGCATTAAATCTTTAAATAAATCTATTTGTCTGTAGTATTCAGGAAAATCTCCTACACCTACTGACCATCTTACTAATTCTTTGAAATAGCTTTCTTCACCTGGTAAAAACTCTTTTTGATCTAATAATGCTAATTTAGCATCAGAAGATGTAGCTGATTCAATATACTTTCTACCTGCTCTATGATCCTTTACTCTTTGTTCTATATCTTCATATCCAGTAGGGATAGGATTCTTCTCATAATCTTTATAACGATCTTTTATCCATGTCGTAGCTTGTTGTGCTGCTCTTTCAGATCCTTCTGAAGGATAAAGTTCGTTAAATTTTGTTATCCAAGCATCTTGTCCTTGTTTAAATATCCATGTAAATAAACTAGAATTAGGTTGCCCTTCTTTACCTATGTGAGTTTTACCTATATTCTCTGCAATATGTTTATACCAAAGACTTTCTCTACTATCTTCTATAGGACTATACATAGATTTAAAGATAGGTTTATGTATACCTCCAGAACTTGGTGAACCTTCAGCACCATCATTACCGCCTATAGCTTTATGATATTGATTCTTATAATATGTAGGTAATTGTTTATATAACTCATCATCAATAGGAGCATTTCTTTTTGACATATCTATTAATCTATCTACAGTACTAGCATGTTCAGGTCCATCTAATCTATACATTCCTGTCTTCCAACTTTGAAATAAAGGATGGTCATAAGTGATGAATAACCCTAAATGAGTATCATATAACTCTTTTAGTTTATTACTTCTCCATTCACTTAAAGCCTCTGGTGTAATATCAGGATTATTTTGTTGTACTTCAAATTCTTGTTCAGCTTGTTCTACAGCAGATCTTAATTCACTTTCAGACTTAACCTTTTGTCTTTGAGCAAACTTTGTTTTTAAGGATTCTTTCCTACCAAATAACCATCTAGTAAAATCATTATTTATTTTTTTTACTTGAGTATCTTTCTTTTGAAAGAGTGTTTTTGAATTTAATATTTTTTCATATGTTTCAAAAGTAGCTAAACCTTGTTTTTCTAAAAACTCTAAATCTGTTTGTAGTTGATATAAGGCTCTTGCATTGTCTTTCTTACCATCAAAAACTTGATGTTTATAAAGATAATTATTAATAGCTTGATCAGGATTAGTATCTAAATCATCAAGAAAGTCAGATGCTCTAGCTGCTTTATATCTAGCATTTGTTTTAGCTATGAATGTACGTGATGCTTGTTGACTATAGTTTCTATGGTTTTTCTCCATAGTTTCCATGTACAGTATACCATTCTTTCTACTTAAAAGACTAAAACTATCTGTACTCATTTTTTCTATTATAAAATTTTTCAACGCTGCATCAGCTGCACGAAAGTCACCATTCTCCATAGCTAACATAGCCTTACCTTCAGTTGCAAACTTATTATAATCCATATCAGCATTCCTTACAGAATCTCTAGCAGTATCTTTATAAGTTATTTTACGTTGTACACCATCAGCTATAACTTGTTCGCCTTTTGCAACAGTAAATGGATCAGTATCCTTATCTTGTATATAACTTGTTATTTGAGCATTATAAAATGCTTCTTCTTGTTTTTTTGATACTTTCTTAGTTTCACCACTTCCTAACTGAGGTCCGCCTGGACCCCATTCGTAAGCTTCTCTTTCTTCGGCACCCTCGGCAAATGCTTGTTTGTTACGAGCTTCAGCCTTATACTCATCATACCTTTTCCCTGATTCTCTTTTCTTTGCTGCAGCTTCAAGATTTTGTTTTAACTTAGGTAAACCACCTATAATATTCTGTAATTGTCCTAACTGTCTTTGAGTTTCATTAGCTCTATGTTTAGCAAAATTAGCTCTATCTTGTGAGATGATTCTATTATCTTTTTTCATCTCTTCGATGATTTTATTCTGTGCATCTACTAAAGAATACTCTTCTTCGTAATTCGAAGCACCAAACTTAAATGAATCCATTAGTATACAACCTCCATGTCTACATCAATTTTACTATAATCAACAGTTAAATAATCTTCACGTATACCAACAGCCATAGGATTCTTCTTAACTACATCTTGAGCCATAGCTCCACGGTAACGAGTATCATCACCTTTATAGTTAAATTCATATACCTTATAACCATCAGGAGAAGTATCTACGTGTTCAATGTTTTCTTTAAGTTTAATATCTGATGCTGCACCTAATGCAGCTATAGAGCTAGCTGTACTAAGAGCAAAGGAAGTTGCATTCAAGAACTGTCCCATAGTATCTTTTGGAGGCATCATAACAGGTTGACCGAATTGAGGAGTTAATCCTAGTCTAGCTCTATTCTTTTTCTCAAAAGTACGCTGTCTTAATATAGCACCTCTTTCAGCTTGTGCTATTCCTGCGGTTCCGAATTCATATAATTTTCTATCTAAGTCTGCTTTCTTAGCAAATAACTCTGCTGCTTGTGCTCTACCAGCATTTCTAGAACTACCACCTTCATCAACAAATCCTTCTCTGAATTGTTGTCTAGCTATATCTTCCCATCCAGCACGGGTTTCTCCTATAACTCTTGTATATGCTTGTTGTATATCACTTATATCTCTACTGTAACCAGTAGCAGCTTTCTTTGTACCAATTATATAGTCAGTTTCTTGATTCCAGAACTTAGTACTATTCTGTTTAAAATCATAAACTTTTTGTTGTTGTCTTTCTCTGGCTTGTGCTCTAGCACCAGCATTAGGATCTGCACACACGGCAAAACTCGATAAAGGATAATTTATTGGGTCCAAACTTGATCTTTCTTAAAAACTTGAACCCTAAGAATTTAAGTAGTTTTAAATGTACTGTATTACGACAATCTACAACATTCCAGAGTAACGGTTCAGTTCGACCTTCAATGAATCGTTTAGCTTCTCTAGCAAATGTAATAGGATAGTCATGAATAGCAGGTGTACATAACATCCAGACCTCTCCTTCAGGTCCAACTCCAGCCATTCCGGCAGTCTTGCCGTTAGGCACTGTGAAGTGTACGCAGGAAGGATCCTGAGCCACTGAATGAGCATATATGATAGGATCTATCCCGTGGCCCTCTTCGAGCTCTCTAAGGTCTTCTGGACGTAAATTAGAGGCCACCTCTATGGCAGCCTCAAATGTCAATGGGTGAATGTATTTAGACACGTTTATAGTATTTAGTTGAATAGTCTCCTTCCCAGCTCATTGAGTGTAATGTAGCAGGTGTAGGGTTAGTAGATTTTAATGTTATATCTACATTTTTATTTCTTTCATATACTGGTATAGTTTTAACAGTTTCTTCTAAGTATGGTGCATCACTAGCTTCATATAGATTAGTATCTGTTGATTCATAAATCTCAGTATATGGATCTTTACCTAATCTAGTTAATGTAGTTGCATAAGATCCTATCTTACCAAAGTTAAAGTTAAGCCTATGTAATGTGAGTGAAGCATTAACATCAGTTCTAGTTACTTCACCTTTTGTAGTACTAACGTATAGTGTAGGGAAGTCTACTTGATAATCATATAAGTATCCTAATGTATAACCACTTATACTATTAGAAAAGTTAGTAGCTGATCCAGTCCAATCTCCAGAAACAGTAGCATTATTACCATTAATTGTACATTTAGCATATCTACCTGTACCATCAACTATAGCTAAATCACCATTAGGTGTTGTTACTTTAGATATCCAGTCAGCATAGAATGTAGTTGTATTATCATTTGGATTTAATAAACCACCTGTTATACCAGTCACATAGTTATCTAAATGTATTTGGTAATTAACACTATCTTTATCAATACTTATATCTGTATTAGTTTGTACTAGATTAATAGTTTGTAAGAATTTATCTTCATCTAAATAGTAGTATACATCATCAATTATAAAATGATATAATAAATTGTTATTTAACTTCCATTTAAACCAAGCTGTTTGTACTTGTTTTTCTCCAGTATTAAAATACTTTAATCCATATATTATATCAGTACCAGTTTTACCTAATAGAACAATCTGGTTCTCTCTTGAATTAGTTATAATATCTATATCTTTAGGTAGTAAACTTGGTACAACTTTAGATACTTCTGCAACAGTAGGTTCTCCTTCTCTAGTAATATTAGTTAACTGATTAAATCTACTATACTTACCAGAGTTATCAACATATCCTACAGTAGTACCTAATGATATAGGAGGTATATCTACACTATAATTATAGGTAGCTATACTTCTTAATTTAGCTGTATCAGGATTTAATACAGTATCATCAGAACTTAATAAGAATTGTTGGTTACTACTGAATACAAGTAAACCAGTATTTATTTCTATACCATCAAATAAGTCAGAAGGAAATGTAGAACTACAAGCTATATCTATAGGATCTACAGAGCTAGTAGTCAGTGCAGTCTCAGCCCAGAAGTCAGGGGAAGATAACGTACCAGGTTTACATAAGACAACATTCTCTCCAGATAATATAGCTAATCTATTACGGAAGAATAATACTTTACTAATCTTAGATGAGCCATCAGCAAATGTAGGTATAGGATTAGTAACATTATCTCCTACTTCTCTATCTCCCCAAGTATATTGTTTAATAAGGAAATCACCATCTGCTTGACGTTGTAATACATGAGGCATAGTAGAAGCATTAAAGCTTTTGATTATACCAGGTTCAGCACATTCACTCCAAGATCCTGTACCATCACCATTATCTCCAGAAAACTTTAGATAGTAATCATCCTCATCAGACATCCTAGCATTAGATACTTTAACAATATAACCATCTTTACACTGATTAGGTAATTCAGTTACATCATTAATAGATGTCTGCATTACTCTCATTAAATCTTGTTCTGCTATCTCTATATTAAAAGGATTTGTACAAGATAAGAATAAACCATTACCTATTACCTGTACATTTAAAGCAGCAGGATTTGCATTGTTTGCATCATTTACAGTAATACCTGATAATTCACCTTGTATACCACCTAATATAGTATCAGCAGTTACAGCAGTATCAGAGTCGAATGGTGTTGGTGTAGGTCTAGCAAGCTTAACATCAGCTATAACATTAGCTGTTTCTATTTCTACTACTTCGATAGTATAGTTAGCTTTAGTGGTATCGTTTACACCTGTACCACCTCCACCTTTAGCTGTATCTAATGTTACTGTAATCTCATCTCCTACAGCCCAACCTTCTCCACCATGTAATAGATCTATCTCTCTATTATATGTACACTGGAAACTATCAGTATCTCCTTCTACTGTTGATACTTGACCTAATGTAATTAGACGAAATATTAAATTATCTTTACCAGTAGTTAAATCATTAGTACCTGAATCCTTTACAGAAACTATACTTGTATCAGTATAACTAGTAGCAGCACTTACTGCGAATACTTGAGTACCTATACCAGGACAGTTACCTGTATCTGCTCCCTCTTCTAATGTATCACTTTTAATCTTTATTCTAGTAGCTCTAGTAAGGGCAACAGTTGCAGTCTCGTTTGCTCTGGATACATTAAATCCATACTGTCTACCATTCTCAGTTCTTCTTAATTCTATGTATGCTTGATTCTCTTGTTTACCAGTAGAGATAGCTCTAGTATCAGTAGTACCTGTAGTAGTAACAACTTTACTTCTATTATTAAAGAAGGTAGTATCATTGATAGTTAGAGCTTGGATATCTTCTGTATTTGTACTTGCTGTTAAGTAAGAAGTTATAGATGTATGATTACTATCTGTAGCATCATATGTAGAATTATCTGTATGATACCATACATTTTTTTCAGTACCATCATCGCAGTCCCATATTCTTATCTTACCATCAGCTGCTACTTGTCCAATATATGATCCTTCTGTTTCATCTCTATAGTAATGAAACCAAGATCCTCCACTCTGTACATTAGTTAACGGATCAGTACCTACTCTCTTACTTCCAGGTCTTTTAAATAAACCATAAGTTACATCAGGTATACCGTTAACTATGTTCTTTACTTGACCAGGACTCTTAGTATGATCAGGTTGTTCTGACATACCACCTACATAAGTAGGTATGACTTGTGTAATTCCTGCCATTATCTTCTTAGATTTCTATGTGGTTGATATGTTTGATATACTGTATCATCTTCAAAACCAAACATACTATGATTACCTTGGTTACATTCATACTCTAAGCAAGCTGCCCTTGAGAGGCTCTCTTGTTGAGCTAATAGCTGAACTAGTTGAGGGTTAGCTACAAGCTGTGTAGCGGCCATTCTAGACGCTCTGTAGGTAATGTATCGTTGGAATACGGATGGTATATTTTCAAACTCATATAGATAAACTACATCTAAATCTATTGTAGTGACATCAGACCAATCATCGGTGTGATCAAACTTATCATATAAGTAACCGTTTCTATTTACTACATCATACTCTCTTCTTATCCAACCTTCAGACACATCTAGTTTTAATACATTACTACCAATAGCTATCTTATTAGTTACATCATCTGGTGTGTACTCTACATGTCGTTCTGTATTGAAGTGCCAGCCTTCATTCTGTACATCAACATTAGAATCTCTTAGTAGATTATATATGAAAGATATTTCTGGGTTAGTGTTACCAGTTATACTGGTTACGGGAGACTGTCCTATAGCTCCCAGTATTGAATTTACTGCGGAGAGTTCTGTCTCGTTATCAATTGTCGTGGTAGCCATAAGGATTATTGTTTAAGGAGGGAGACCGAAGCCTCCCTATGTGTTTAAGTTACGTCGCACTCTATGCCAGGATAAGCAATTCTGAGGTTTTGAGTTTCAGATTTGATAGCATTAGAACTACGAATATCGGTACCTCCACCATCGGTGCGGGATACACTTTCACGTACTGCTACTGAAGTACTGCATACAGCAGTGTTTCCAGCAGCTACTGAGTTAGCCATAATTATTTACTATTAAGAAACTGCTCCTATATCAGTAGGTGACAAGTGTTGTCTACCATACTCTTTAGGAGTTGGAGGGTTGATAATAACAACTTTAGAAACAGTACCTATAGTATTGCTTCTAGTTATAGTTGTTGATTGCCCAGGTCTAAGAGACATAATATATACCTCTTATGCGCTGTTAAGAAGTTCGATAGCAGCAGCAGGGTTTAATGTACCAACTCCCATTGCAAGACGACCTACGATTACGTCACCTTGATAGAGTACTGATACGTCACCTGAAGTTACTTGAACTTGAGGACCAATTGCTTCTACAACAGCAGCGGCATCTTTATAATAGATTAGACCACAGTGGTTAGAGAAGTCTGTACCTGAAGCATCACTAGGCTGACCTGTACCAGCATCACTATTAGAACCAGCTTCTTCATTAACAGTACCAGCTAAGAATGGTAGGTTATTTGAACGCTTGATTTGAATACCAGCAATTTCATATAGACCTTCACCAGAGTTTAAGTTACCCTGATTGTTACCATAGTCTCTGTTGAGAATGTTAGAAGATACCTGAGATACTAGTGCATAGTACTGACGTGGGTTTAGCACAGCAGTTCTGCCTTGCTTAGGCATATTCTTTTCATCAAGAATAGAAGCTGCTTCAAAGAAAGCATCAACTAGTGCTTGAGCATCATACTCTTTACCAGAACCAAGTTTGATCTGAGATCCACCAGGCTCAGGGCCAGGTGCTGCAGTGATTGGAGAAGCTTGTCTAGCTGACTTAGCAATAGCTCTGAAGACTTTCTTATCATAAGACTCAGCTAAAGC
>VTLG01013549.1_pt1 | contig 13874 bp, 15 predicted proteins | sample 4694571 | NCBI WGS metagenome assembly VTLG01 (sample SAMN12604809, study PRJNA352737) | marine metagenome | biome: ENVO:00000447; feature: ENVO:00000209|ENVO:00000569|ENVO:01000036; material: ENVO:00002151; isolation source: viral sequences binned using virsorter ...
GCTTAGAACTCCGGGTGCATCGGTAAAAGGATTAGGTATAATCGGAGGTCTTACACCTTTTTTCATTTCTGCTTGTATTTTTTCGTCAATGTTGCTTCTTAGTATAACATCTATTCTTTCATCAACATCATACAAGCCAGTCATTTTCTTTTTGCCGTCTGTATCTTTTTCCGTTTCACTGTATCCGACTAATAGTTTTGGCTGATACTGATTGAACAAATCTATTTTATCTTGGTATGACAAGTTTTTGTCAAACTCTATAGGTTGATTATTATCAAGTATCATAGTATCAATATCTTTGTTTTCGTTAAAAAATCCTTCATCGTAGTATTCACCGTAGTTAAATACCTTGTTAACTGTTAAAGGATTTACGATAACCTGTCCGGGTTGATCACCAAATCTTACGGACTCTTTTGATTCGTCTGTAAAACCTATTGCTTCATCGGCAATAGCTAACGCACCTTTAGGGCCACGCTGTATGACTTCTTCTTCTATTTTAGTTTCAGGAAATATGCTTTGATTTTGTGCCATTAATTAGCCTTTACTTTGGAACGGTTATAAATTTTGGAACGTTTGGTGTTTGTTGTTTTGAAATATAATTTGGATTTTTAATTGTTTTATTTTGTACATTGAATTTACCTGTTTTTGCTTGTTTACCACCTAACTTTGCTACAGCGTAATCAGCATAGTTACCACCTGATGCAAAGTCTACTCCAAATGCTTGATTTGTTTGTTCAAGTAAATATGATACGGCCGCACTTTTACCACCTCTCATGTATCCATCTTGTATCACTGCAACATCTCTCATCACAGATTGTATAGTTGTTAAAGATTCAATAATTGTTTTTTCAGAACTATTAATTCCAAAATTCATAGCTGCCATCATATTTTCAATATCTTGGTCGGATATAGTTCTACCCCCTGTACCACCTTGAAAAGCAGAAGCCATGGCATAAGCTAAATTAAATTTCATAAATTCTATCCTAGCTCTTCTTCCTGAAATACCAGTATCATTTAAATCTTTCTGAGCTTTAGCTAATCTTCTACTTAACCTTGATCTTGTAGCTTGATTTTGACCAAATCCTTGACTGTCTTCACTCCATGCGATAAGATTTTTAAAACCTGTAAGCATACCTGTAGTTCCAAAAAAACCTTCTATGGTTTTCATTGCACCTGCTACTGTAGGCTGTAAAGTACCTGCTCCTGAAACTTGTTGATTTTTTCTAAACTCTAAAACCATTCTGTTTGCTATACCTGCAGCTTGTTTTGCAGCACTCGCTTTTGCACTAGCTTCTTCTGGATCAATATTATACTCATCTTTTAAATGCTTTGAGTGTTGTTTTTGTATGGCTTCATCTCTAGCTGAACTTGTCGTATATATAAAGGGTGATACGTCTGTTGTAGAAAAAGAAGGAACAAATGTTTGTAGCATGTTTGCAAATTGTTCAGGACTAACACCACTATCATAAGCTGTTTTTCTAGCTGAAGATATAAATTGAGTGTAAGCTCCTGTGTTTTTTAAATCCAATCCTTCTTTTGGTAACACCTTTTTTAGGTTTGCATAGACATCCCATATGACTCTTTGTTTCCGTACGTCTCTAAGTTCGTCTCCTGTGCCAACTTGCCAAGCTCCTAACAACTTATCATATCTAGTTCCTAATTTTTTAGCTGCATCATTTGCTTGAGTAATGATAAACTCTCCGTCACCTGATTTATATACGTCTTCAGTTAAATAAGGTATGTGTGAGTACGATACAAATCCATCTGAAGTTAATTTTTTATCAGACATCAAGCCAAGTTTTTTAGGATATTTTCTTTGGAATCTTTCGTAGTTAACATTGTAAGAGGGTGCTATCACATTTTCTATAAATTCTTTTCCGTAACCAGACTCTAAAGATTGTTTGTAAGGTATAGTTATATCTCTGTACTTTACTATCTTTACAGCATCTCCTACTTTTTCTTCTATAGCACTGTCTTGTACAAAAAGATTAGTTCTACCAATAAGAAAGTTATTCAAGTTAGCTATTTTTTGAGTGCCACCTGCTTCAAGTTTTGCAGCTTTTATAAAATTTTGATAGTTATTACTTCCTAAAGTAGTATACATATCTGTTATGTTAGCTTGATTTCTTGCCTTTGAGTCTTTTAAGTCAGAATTTGTAAATGTTAAATTAACATTGCCTGCTTTAAAATTAACAAGCTTACCTGCATTTTCTGCGTCTAATTTAGCTTTTTGTACACCTGCTGCTTTTCTAAGTTCATACTCTCCTTCTAGTCGAGCAAGTGCAACCTTTTGAGCAAAATTTGCTCCTCCTCCTATAAACGCCTTGATTGGTGTAAAACCCATTTATACCTCTTCTTTTACTTCTGCTTCTTCTTGTGAAGGTTGTTCATCTAAGTTAGGTGATAGAAAAGAATCTTCAACCTGTTTGTTTTCATTTTCCATTTCAGCTAAAACTTGTAATGTTTCTGGTGAACGATCTTGCATAATGTTCATAACTTGTGCTTCGTCAACGTTTCCATCTTCACGTGGCATACCATCTTTTGTATTGAACATCTTTGGTTGTATGTCGTTTTCAACAGCCAGTCCTGCAAGATACACTGCTATCGGTGCTTTGATAAGTTCTGCAACATCAGGACTAAAATTACCTGTTGCAAAACCACCTATACCCACACTATCAACTATTTCTTCAATAGATACACCTGCAACCATTAGAGACAGCATATCGTTTTGCACCGTTGGGACTTCCATTTGATCTATAATAAAATCAATAGCTTCTTCAGGATCAGCAAAACGTGGTGGCTTTTCCCACGCCCATTTACCTTGAGGGCCAGTCAAACTGTGTCCCGGAGGTGGTCTGTTGTATTTATCTAGTGCTTGTACACTTGTATCTCGTGGGGGTTGTTGCATCATACGTACACCTGTTTTGGATTAATTCTTGATTTTATGTTTTTAAGATCCCCTGCTTTTTTTAAATTAATATTTCTTCCGACACGTGGATTATATTGCATAGCCTTTCCAAATATTGCATTTATCATGGGGTTGCCTGCAGCGATTTGTGCTTTGCTCATAAGTCTTTCGTTAGACATCCCCGGAACGTAAAACTGTGTTGCCGTTGCTTTTACTGGTTGCACACTTCCAACAGACGGACTTCTTACTCTTGCAGGTATAGTTGTGTTTGATACCTGTTGTAATGATCCACCTTTACCAAATAATCCTTCGTACGAGTATTTAGCAACTCCCTTTGAAAAAGATGTAAATCCTGTGTCAGTTTTTTTTGGTGTTACCCTATCTAAAAAACCACTTGATTTTTTGGTTGATGTCTGTGTCGTTCCTGTTCCTGATGTTGCATAAGCTACTGATCCAAAGAAAGCTAATGCAGGTAGTAAAGATTTAAGCATAATTTATGAACTCCCTTTAACTTAACAATCCAAATATTCCTGCTAATGTTGCTCCACCTAATGCACCATACATATCATTTTCACTTTTCATTTCATACATATCAGTTTGTGCAGATACCTCCATAGCTGTTAAACCTACTTGATGTTCTCTTTGTTTTGCACTCTCAGACGATGTAAACAACCAAGCAGCTTCATCTCTGTATCGTTGCCAAAGAGCATTTAATGCAGATTGACTTACGTTTAACAAATTTAAAGCATTTTGTCTGTTTGCTTCATTTTGAGCCGTAGTATTAGCAGTGTTTATAGTTCTTCTCCAAACAGCATTAGATTGATCTATCTGTGTTTGCATGTTTAAATTAAATTGTTCACGCTGATCATTTAAACCTTCTACGTATCTAATATTTGCGTTGACTTGATCAACGTTAAATTGTTCCATTGCAGCCATCCTGTTTGCGTTAGACTGTTGTATTTGGCTATCAAGCTCTGCAAAAAACTCATCAATTTGATTTTGTGATTTTGCATTAAATTGTTCAGCAGCGTTTACTGACGCAACATCAGTAAGTAGTGCTTGCAACTTGCCTTGATAATCTACTGAATTAGTCTTTTGCTGATTATCAAGATTGGCTAATTCCATTGATAAAAAAGATTTAGCATTATTAACTGCAGCAGTCATTCGTGCATCAAGATTTGCTTTATCCATTGCTGCAAAAGTCATTGCATTTTGCAACGTAGCTTGTTGTTTGTTATTTAAATTTTGTATTTGTATTGCTGCAAATTTATCTGCATCGGCTTTTGCTATAGGTATACCAGACTCATATATAGCTTGTGTAATGGCTGCAGAAGCCATGCTAGATGCTCCCAAACCTCTTTGAGCCATTATACCACTTACTGCTCTTACGGCAGGTGAGGCCCAAGCAGGTAGAGATTTTCCGTCTTCTAAGCTTTGAAATAATTGAGATATTTGATATTGAACTGTTGCTTTTTCATCTAACTCCTCAGTTTCGGCTTTAGCTATAGCTTCATCTGATACTGCACCTTGCACATCGCCTATTAAGGATTCAGTAGATAGTTTACCTTGTGCAGCAACAGCTTCAGGTGTGTCCCCAACAAGAACAGCATCGTATGTATTTGCAACAGATTTTGTTGAACTTGGTACAGAAAGATTGTCCGTTGACGCTTGTTTTGTATCTATACTTCTTTTAGTATCCAATTCAGTGGGACTGGTTAGTAGCTCATCTTCTTGCACTTCTTGCGATGCAGGTGAAATTTCTCCTGCTTCAGGTATAGTTCCTTCTTGACCAATAGCTTGCTCTCCCAAACGTTCTATCAATGCTTCACCTGTAGTCGGTGGAGTTACAGTGTTATCTTCTGTTGGAGCAACGTATTCTGATGAATTAGGTGTTGTTGTTTCTTCAGCCATTATCTATCTCTGCTTAACATTTTATCTATTTTATCTTCTACCCTATGTAGTGCGGCCATGACTCTATCCATGTCTTCTTTTACATCATCTCGTCTGGCATACTCTTCACGAGTCTTGTTTAATAATATCTGCAATCTCTTTACCTCTTGAAACATCTTGTTGAATGCCCAACCGAATGGTACAACGACCATAGTTAGGATGATGTTCCAAAATAACATTGCATCTATTTCCATGTTTAGTTTACTACTTTTAATGTTCCTGCTTTAACTTTTGCCTGTAAAGCATCATTTAGTTCTGCATCACCAATGGTGTTTCCTTCTGCTTCCCATTTCAAAAATTCTTGATAGTCAGTGTTAGCAGGGTCTTTTGGTATTTGGTCACCATTATCTTTTAAAATGTAAGTTGAAATTGTAATTGTTCCTGCTTCACTGTTTGGCAAATATATTTTTTTGTACATAATTATATCCTATAATTCTGCTTCAAATACTGCGTCAGTTAATCTAGCGAATGCGTTTGTTGTCCAATTAGCACTACCATTAGATATTATTAAACTTTCGCCACTAGCTCCTTGACCAGTATTAATTGTAGGAGAACCCCCACTTCCAGTACTTACACTAAAATCAGCACCACTTTTTAAAGTCGGTGTACCTCTCATTGGTGGTTGAAAAACAACATTACCTGCATAAAAACTGTCACCATCTCTTGCTCTTCCAAAAGTATGACTTGTAAATTTTCTTGTGTAACGAAAACATAATTGTTGTTCTTCTGCAGGTGACCTATGCTCAAATGGTGTGGCAGTAGAGCCTACTTCTAGTTGCACTCCAGTAAGATACCAATTATTATCTACACTACCTGCTAAATTAACTTGTCCTACTGCTCTATTTGCCTGAGTAGTATTCCAAGTAGTTCCTAAAGTTCCACTTGTATATGTATCTCCTGCTGCCATATACCAATGAATACCTAGACCAACACCATTGTCATCTGCAAAAGCTCCTGTTGTATCAGCAGGAAATGTTAATGTATGATTTTCCCAAGTATTAGCAGAAGATATTGTATAAGCTAAAGAAACAAATCTAGTATTATCATTGTCTAAAAGTTCTACAATGTGTGTTCCAGTTTGACCTGATTTTACCCAAAATCTAAGAGTAACTTTTTCTGCACTTGATGTGCCTTTTTTCATATTTTGACAATCTTGTGCTTCAAGTTTTGTTCTTACATACAAATGGTCTGATGAACCAAGACTTGTGTCAGCACCTGTACAATCCATTTTTAATGAGTTTGCAAAACCCTCACCTGTTGGCACATCTGTATCTTGGCTCATTGTCCATGTACCCCCATTAGTATTTACAACTTGCCATCTATCTAAAGTATAGTACCCAGTTGATGTGATACTTGCCTGAGATGTACCTCTTTGTGCTACTTGCATTGCACCATTAATAATCATGTTCCTTCGCCCACCAATCTGGCTATTGGTTAGGACTTCGCCCATCTTTGCTAATTCTGCTGCTTTTGTCATATTTTATTCCCCTTTAGGTTCTACGTAATCTCCAACAGTTCCATAGTCACCTGCTTTTGCTTTTTCAAATATTTGTCTGCCATGCTCTTCAACATCATTAGGGTTTGCTAAAAAACCATAGTAACCATCATTTTCTGTCATACCTAAAGCAGGATAATGAGAAAACTTACAATCTAAAACTATTAATGTTTTTTCTTTGTCTGCCCATACTGGATTCTTAGCACCTAGTAATGTTGCACCATTTCCTTTTATCTTAATTGTCATTATGATTGCCTCTGCCAAACACCACCTATGTTTTCACCTATAGATTGATTTTGCATATTTCTCCATGTACCACCTGTATATGCTGTAGCTAAATCCGAAACTCCACTCGAACCAACTCCTGCATATCTTAAAAAATTACTCGTTGTAGAACTTCCTGAAGTAGAGCCAACTATTCGTCTGCAAAAAGCAAGAGAACCTACAACACCTGCAGTTGTAGTTGGAATACTTGAACCTGAAGGTACATTTGTTAAATTTTCAGCACTTATTGCAGGTAAAGTACCTGATAATTTTGTTGCGTCTAGCACTTGTGTACCTGTTACTGTAGTTCCACCAACAATCAAAGCCATGTTACATCTCCTCTAATTTAAACTTATATTTCTTACCATTTAATCTGTTTAATAAAAACAAATCATCTGCACCCTCTTGGATTGTCCAAGAACCTCTAGTGCCATCTACTTCGTTATCCCTCGTCTTGGTGTTATTTAAGTTTATATCACCTGTATATATGTCTCTCCATTGTTTTGAAGAAGAACCTAAATCTACTGCATCATCAGTTGCAGGTAGTACATGAGAATTAAATATTGCTGTTCCTGCATCACTCATATCAAGTGTAAGTGCAGTTATATCAGATGAATCATCAGTGCCTTTAAATATAATATCTGTATCTGAACCTTGTGCATCAATGGTAATATTTCCTGATGTAGTGGTTAAATTTATTGCTGCATCTCCTGCAGTTATGTCATCTGCTGCAGAGGATATTCCTACTACACTACCACTAAATGTTGCAGTACCTGCAAATGTAACGTTACCATCAAATGTACCACCATCTACTTTACTTACTGTATCTGCTACACCAAATACATCGTACACAATTACAACAATAATATCATCTGCAGAAGCTGCTTGAGTCAGCACGATTGATGTGCCACTCGTTGCAGTATAGTCTGCTGTGCCTAATAACACACCATTTTGATACACATCTGTAAATGTGCCATCTGTGTATGATAAAGTTATTCCTTCATCACCTGCACCACTGAAATTTGTTTGACTTGCAGTAGCAGTGTAAGTATGTACTTTTCGTACTCCGTTACTTGGGGATACTCCTAAATATGCCATAATTTACTCCGTTGGCTTTTCTGGAAATTTAATATTTGACAAAGCGAAATCTGTTGGTGTTTGAGTAGTTATATCTCTTAGTGCTTGTCTATAGTTCTTCCAAGCAGTAGACATAGTGTTATCCGACAAACCCATGTAATCTGTTTCAGCTAATAGTAAATTTCTTCGTCTGCGAAGCTCTGCCATTCTTCTACTCGGTTGTTTGTCCAAGTATGCTTTTATGTCTGCATCTCGTTCAGCTTCTTCTTCGGCAGTGAGTTGCACTCTTTTACCATCAATATTTTGATATCTCGTCATGTTTTTAATCCCCAAACTCTAAAATAACCTCTTGCTATGTTGTTACTTCCAAAAAACATTTTAAAACCATTAACTGTATCTGCTCTATTTGAAGGTTTCAAAGTTCCAAAAATGCTATTGCCTGTATGGTTTGCAGATGAATTATGGTCGTTTAGCATTCCTGCAAAAGCAGCAGGAAAATCATTGTTATTTATATTATAAATCCAAAGATATCCACCCGGACCTTCTCCTGCTGCATTGCCATTTGTTACAACATCAAATTCAAAATGAGTATCCCCATTGCTTGAAGTATAAGTTGAGCTTCCACCTGCTGATAATTCATATTGATAATTACTTCCAAAAACATTTGAGCCATCTTGCAAAAATCTTCCATGTAGTTGGTCATCATCGCTAACACTATCAAATTGAAACTGAATATAATAAATGTCGTGGGCTGAAGTTATTATACTGCTTGAAGCTGTAACACTACTCGTTGAACTGGATATTGTTGTATTTTGAAGTAATTTAAAAGTTGATAAATCAGAACCACCATCTCGTAATTTAGTTAATGCCATTATGTATCTCCAAATCTAGTAAAACAAAACCAAGTTTTGCTTATATCAGTATCACCTTGTATGGTTGTGTTAGCGTTCCCAGTTGAATCACTAGTAAATTTTACTTTGTGTGTAGAAGTATTAGTTATATCAAGATATACCTGAACATAAACAGAATCCTCTGCTGCCAAACTTGTATTATGAGAGTTACCACTTCCACGAGCCATTGTGTTAAAATTACTATTATCTGTGGTGAGTTGTATATCAGTTTTTAATCCACCATCATTTGTACTGGCATCAGCTTTGTAATACACAGAAGTTTCTACTCGCCACAATCCAGTAGTAGGAAAAGAAAAAATGCCACTACTATTTGTCATAGCAGTTCCTAATAAAGCAGCTCCTGTAGTATCATTTCTTTCTATTGTATTATTAGAAGGTGTCCCAGAACCTAATGGATTATTGTCCGTATCAAAATTACCAATTATTCTGTATTGGTCAATATGAGTAATAAAATTTCCTGTCGGTGTTCCTGTTAAGGTAAGATTACCACTTAGAGTAGTATTGCCTGTAACATCAAGAGTGCTTGTAAATGTACCTGCTGCAGCTTGTAAATTGCTAGTTGAGGGATGACCTACTGTAGCTATAGGTCTAGCTATATAATTTACAAATATATTACCTGTTCCAGTTGAAGGAGCATTACCAGTACCAAAATCAAGTGTAGTGCCAGTAACTGTATAGTTAGCACTATCTTGAATAACACCATCTACAGAAACTAATATTTCTTGGTCTGCTGATGCTGCAGTATCTAAGGTAAAACTAGTAGTGCTACCATCCCCATTAAATCTTTTTGTTGCAGGAGTGGATGCAAATCTATTAGCCGATATGTTACCTAAATATGGCATTTTATGTTATCTCCATAATGCTTAATGTAGCACTAACTTTATCTGCTACAGAACAATCTACTTTTATTATATCTGACGCTTCTAAAATTATTTTATTACCTGACATAATCTCTAAACTACTACCTACAGGTATTGGTGCATCTTTTATTACATGTGAAGTTTCATTACTGTTACTGCTATCTATTACTGTGACCGAAGCAGTAACTTGGGATGTGTGAACATTCGCAAGTGTTAATCCTATAACAACAGTAGTTGTGCTACTAGGTACAGTGTAAAGAGTGTCAGGAGTACCTGCACTACTAGGCATCACTGCGTTGTTCTTTAATTTAAATGTATTTGCCATAATTATATCCTATTTTTACTAATTTGTCAATGCTTTCTTAATTAACCTAATGCAATCGCTAATGCAGTTGGGTCTTCACTAGAGAATCCTGCACTTGTCAAATATGTTTTTACATCTGTCAATGCTACTTGTTTCATTGTACCATTGTCATTTGTAACAAATCTGTCTGCATCTGCTAATGTTGTTGATGTTGCAGACGTATCACCATCAATTATATTTATCTCTGCTGCAGTAGAAGTAACATCTGTACCACCAATCTCTAATGTGGTTGTTTTTAATTCTCCAGTAACAGTTGCACCAGTAGATGCAGTTTCAAACTTTTTACTATTGTTATGGTAAAGTTCTATTGACCCACCTTCATTAAATACAGCCACTTGTTCATCGTTTGCTGCATTTCTGAAACTATAGGTATTTGACATTAAGATTAATGCACCAGTTCCTGCATCTTGAATTATACTATTACTGCCTGTATGATATATTTGTAAATCATCACCAGTACCAAGTTTTAATTTTTCATTATCTGGGAATGTAACATCGCCACTAGAATCTGCTGTTACTGCTTTACTTGCTTCTACTGTTCCTAATGTTGTTACATCAACATAATTAAGTTCTGCTGCGGTTGATGTCACTCCATCTAATATATTTAACTCTGCAGTTGTGGAAGTCACGCCATCTAAAATGTTTATTTCAGTTGCAGTTGCAGTGACTGCTACATCTTCATTTATTTTTGGACTTGTTAATGTCTTATTAGTAAGTGTCTGTGTTGCTGCAATACCTGTAAGTGTATCTGTAGTAGCAGGTAAAGTTAATGTTATGTTTCCTGAAAATGCAGAGTGTGCAGGAGCTTGTAATCTTGCATAGTGTGCATTTGATGATTCACAATAAAAGTCTACATAAGATTGACTTCCTGAGTTCTTAATAGATATAGAACCTGACTGCATATCAATACCATTAGAACCATCTATTCTTACAACACCTGTTCCATTTGGTGTAAGTGCAATATTACCATTAGATGCAGAAACAATAGCATTTCCATTTACATCTAGGTCTCCACCTAGTTGTGGTGTGCTATCACCACTTATATCAGATAATCCACCAAGTCCTGATGATAATGTAGCAAGTGTAATCTTTTTTAATCCACTAGCAGAGTTGTCAAACATCAATAATGTATCATTAGATGTATCTAAAGATGTCTCTGCAGATTGTCCACTAATAACATTTGCATTTAACATTGCAGTTTCTACTGCACTATTAGCAATAGTTACTGCACCATTAGATGCTATAGTAACATCACCTGATACTGCCACAGGATTAAAGTTAGTTCCGTCTGCAACCATGATGTGACCACTTGTATTTGTACCCATAATCAAGTCATCGCCTGATATAGTTAAGTCACCTGTAACAACTACGTCACCACTAAAAGTAGCTTTTCCTGCTAATGCCATATCAATGTCAAGAGCAGTTATTGCACTAGAACCATCTGTTCCTTTTATTGCAAAGTTTTTGTCAGCAGTGCTTACAGTTAATTCTACATCACTAGAATTATTAGCTATATCAAGTATTGATGTGCCACCATCTTTAAATATAACGTTAGCACCATCAGCATCAAGAATAATATCACCACCTGCATCAAGAGTTATATTACTAGAGTTATCTATCTCTGCAATAACAGGAGTAGTTAATGTTTTGTTTGTGAGAGTTTTTGTTGTAGCAGAAAAATATGTGTCTAAGTCTGTAACTGCAACTTGAACCATTGTTCCATTGTCATTTAAAACAACTCTATCTGCATCTGCCACAGTTGTAGATGTCGCACTAGTATTACCATCTATGATATTTATTTCTGCTGCAGTAGATGTTACACCATCGAGAATATTTAATTCTGCAGTTGTAGATGTTACACCATCGAGAATATTTAACTCTGTAGCAGTGGCTGTAACCCCATCTAATATGTTTAACTCTGCTGCAGTAGAAGTTACGTTAGTACCACCTATGTCAAGTGTAGTTACAGATATCTCTCCTGCGACAGTTAAAATACCTGATGCAAGTGTAAGTAAGTCAGTATCATCTGTGTGACCTATAGTAGCACCATTAATATTTATATTATCAATAACTGCTTGTGTAACTGCACTGTTTGTTCCTAATGTTACACCATCTATTGTGCCACCATTTATATCTGCAGTATCAGCAACTAAACTATCTATATTAGCAGTGCCATCAAGATGTAAATCTTTAAACTCTAGACTACTTGTTCCTAAATCAATATCATCATCTGTGATTGGTACAATAGCACCATCTTGTATTCTTAATTGTTGTGTAGCAGAACTTGAAACCTCTACGTAAAATTCTAAATGATTGTTATCTGTATCAACTACTATTTTATTATTAGCATCAGTATCTCTTAGAGTAGTAACAGGACCACCATCTCCTGCAGTCCCATCGTGTGAGTGTCCTGTGCTTGCTACGAAGGCTGCTAATAACTGATTAAACTCATCATTGGTATGAGCCGCAGTTATTATGTCTCCATCTGTATATGTAGATTGTCTAGTATATCCTGCCATTTATCTTCTTGCTCCTACTTGATATTCTAATCCAAAACCTCTTAACGCATATGGTGCAGAAGTTCCGTTATCATTAACTCTAAGTGCTATAGTAAATCCTGAACCTTCGACAGATTGTCTAAGTAATGGTTCTGCCTGACCACCATAAGTTGATACACCATAAGTAGCACTACCATATACAGCAGCTACATCTCCTGCAGATAAAGAGTAAGCCGCAGGTCTTGGTGTGTTAGGGTCTTCATAATCATATCTTAATAATAAGTCTGCATTAATAGAGGACTCAGGTTTATAACTAACAAGGATACGTTGCATGTGTTTACGTATACCTGCATCACCAAATCCTAGATCAGGACTTCTATATTTACCATCTATAGAAGTTCCGTCAAAATCGTTGCCACTTTCTTGTTCGTAAACAAATCCATCAAAACCACCATGTATTATTGTTGTTCCACTTGTGTCAACAAATGTAGATGTTGACGATGGTTTTATACCTTTTAGTTTAGCAAATTCAAATTGTTGTCCTCTTAAAGAACAAATAGCACCTTCTGTTATAGATTCAGGTATTCCTGCCTTAGAAAAAAATACTCTGTATTGAGTTTTATTTGGTATTACTAAAGACGTAAAATTAGTAGCAGTTGCTATGTTATCATTAAACAAAGGTTGAACAGTAGCACTTATAGTTCCTAATTCAACGTCACCAATTCTTGCAGTACCAGCAACTGTTCTTAATCCATCAGGTGCTAAGAAAATTAAATCACCTGCAAATTCTTGTATCGTTTGTCCATTTACACATCCTATATCTCTTGTTACAGGTATTACTGCAAAATCAGAGGCTGATGTGCCTGATAATTTAAATATTCTATTTTCACAAAAGATAAATAAATCTTCTCGGAAAACTTTAAGACCAACAATAGTATCATCAACTAAAAAATTACTAGCAGGTAAAGTTCCTGAAGTGCTAAAATCGGTCTCATCAAGACCTTTACTTATTACAACTTCTTGTGGTTTAGCTGACATACCTGCATAAACCATGTGATTCTTAAATGCTTTTACAAACTTAGCACCTGTCACTGCAGTTGATATTTCTCCACTACCACCTGAACTTATATCTGTTGCTGCAAAAGATGTGTTAAATACTGTTGGTGCATTATTACCATCAGCGACTATAAACTTATTAGTGCCATCAAAATTAAATATTTCAAAATCATAAACACCTGCACTTGTTCTTCCTGTATCTATGGCTGTCCAAGAATTGTTACCTGCAGTTGCAGTAAATATTTTTTCACCTCTTGCAGCAACAATTTTATTGTTAAATTTTATAGATAATAAAACTGCTTCTGTTGAGGCACTTGTTTGTGGAACTATGTTTGTGACAAGTTTAGTAAATCCATTTATTCTTCTATATCCACCTTGTATATCAGGTTCAAAGTTTTGTAACTCTAATGCCTCTCCCGGTTGCATAGCAAACGTAGATTTATTTAAAACTAACCCACCCTGTAATGGAAAGTTTACAGGTGTTACTTGCG
>VTLG01011790.1_pt1 | contig 13871 bp, 20 predicted proteins | sample 4694571 | NCBI WGS metagenome assembly VTLG01 (sample SAMN12604809, study PRJNA352737) | marine metagenome | biome: ENVO:00000447; feature: ENVO:00000209|ENVO:00000569|ENVO:01000036; material: ENVO:00002151; isolation source: viral sequences binned using virsorter ...
TTTGCAGGCAGACGCGCTCAGGCAGAGGGTCACAGAATTACTTTTACTTGAGGCTACTACTTGCAACAGCGACAGCGCGCGCGTCACAGCAATACAAGCGCTAGGCAAATTAAAGAATGTCGAGGCTTTTGGCTCTGACAAGGTAGAGACTACAAATACTACTAAAATTACATACGAAGAATCTTTAGAAGAATTACAGCAGGCAATCGCTGATAGTTTAGATGACTCAAACGTGATTGATTTATTTAATAAAAAAGACTAATTCAATCCCCTATTGCAGGGGATGCCACTTGTAAAGTTTTGGGGGGGACTTAGTATCCTGCCCGGCCGCTTATCATCACCCCCGATCCCCCCTTGTGTAGTTTGCTGTCTGTCGTGCTATGTACTGTATTTCACCCCCGTAAATACCTAAAATCCACAAAACCTACATGTTGCATTATTCTAAGGTATGATATTTTAAAAAAAAACGTTAACATCCCTATAGGGGGGGGTATATATAAAAAATTTATTGACAAAACACTTTTACTATATCTATATAGAAATTGGTGTATCTGTCTCCTCCCAGACTGTCACCATAAACCCAACTGGGTGGCTACTTGATATCTAGGGATATAGCTCCTTGTATCCTTAGATATCCTTTTAAGGAGTATTATGGACAAACCATGTTTTATAGATAATGATGATCACTTTAAGTTTAATCATGAAAAGATGCACAAATGGTACGAGGCTGCTGTAGAAAAAATAAGCGGTCTTGAGGTTGAAGATATAGAAATACCATATCTAATTTTTTTAATGGGCGCGGAGGCTTCTTTAAGATGTCAGAGCATAGAGAAACTACACTAATAAGGGTAGACATTACTGAAGAACAAAAAACCCGTATAAGGTCTTTATATAAAGAAATGCCGTCTGAGGGCTATAACAAATACACATTTATGAAAGGTAAGGGTGGAATATTTGGTCTAGCAGGCGAAATAATCGTTCTTGACGAACTAGGCGGCAAGCATCAATCCACAAAAGATTATGACATTATTGTAGACGGCGCACAGGATTTGCGTTTTTGTTATGCTGGCGAGAACGCTATATACAAGAAAAAGTACAAAACCTTACTAACGCCAAAAAAACGGGAGGCCGTGAAAATCGAGGTTAAATCGAAGCGTGTAACCAGCCACCCTAAAATGGAATACGAAAACTCTGTAGCAAGGTTTAGCGCACATCAGGATTGCACACATTATGTATTTGTCCGTGTTATGGATGATTTATCAACGGCTTGGATTTGTGGTGCATGTACACCGCAATGGTTTTACAAGAACGCTACGTTTCATGCTAAGGGAGACTACGATGTTACAAATAATTTTACATTTCATGCAGACTGCTTCAACGTTACTATTGGGAAAACGTTAGATGAGGCGGGCTATCAAAAAGACAGAAACAACCCGTTCAGTGAAAGAGTACACATGCGCGAAGTGTGGCTCACGGAAATGGGCATGCCTGTCGATAGACGGCGGTAAAAACTGGTATTGTTTTGGTCATGAGCCTACTGCAGATGAGAAATGGAGAAAAAGAGCAGATGAAAGAATATTACAGGATGAACGTGAGCGGCGAGATAAAGAAAAACAAAAAAAACAAAGCAGGGAACAACGAAACAAAGCCCGCAGAGGTATCGAATACACAGCAAAAGACAGTCTTGAATGGATCTTGTGAAGATTTAGTAAACCACCCCGACCACTACGCATCCAGCGCTATAGAATGTATAGATGCCATGGAAGCAATGGTTGACAGTCAGGGCAGAAACTATCGAATCGTTCTTACGGGACACATGTTTTATCTGTGGCAGGTTATATTTAAGTACATTTGGCGTTGGCCTTTTAAGGAAAAGCCTATAGAAGACCTTAAAAAAGCAGAGTTTTACTTAAAAAAGTTAATTAAAACTCTTGAAAAAACAAATTATGTACAAAAATAAGCACAAGACCAATAAACAATGTAATATGGGAGAATAAAGTATGAAAGACAAAAAAATGAAAGATCTTACAGACGAAGAACTTTCACAAAAAATCACAGACATCAAAAAACAATTAAATGAATTGACTGATGAGTTTCATAGTCGTGCATCTATTAGACTTGAAATAGCTGAAGCAGAGTATGCTGAGGCAAAAGACAGGCTTAGAACTGCAATACAGGAGACAGACCCTGTAGAAAAGTTTGGAACTTCTAAAGGTGAGTACAAAACAAGAGTAGATGGCCTTTTTATGTCAAATCATAGACCATTTTTTTGGAGTTATAACAGAAAATTAAACTAAATGGACATAAAAGTTCAAGATATTTTAACTCGATTAGATGAGTTACCAGAAAAACATAGGGCGGCAATATCAACCGCCCTTTCTCGTTACAATAAAGCAAAAACAATAAAAAATGCAAAAAGCGATTTTTTAACTTTTGTAAAACACGCTTGGCCTCCGTTTATAGAAGGGCCGCACCACAGGATTATGGGTGATAAATTCAATGACATAGCCAGTGGTAAACTAAAAAGACTAATAATTAACATTGCACCAAGACATGGTAAAAGCGAATTAACATCATGGTTATTGCCAGCTTGGTTGCTTGGACAAAAATCTAGCAGAAAATTAATTGCTGCTACACATACGACAGAATTTTCACAAAGATTTGGTCGTAAGGTAAGAAACTTAATTGACTCTGAAATATACAGAGAAATTTTTCCTAACGTTTCGTTAAGAGCCGACTCAAAAGCGGCTGGACGATGGGACGTTGCCGGAGGCGGCGAATACTTTGCCTGCGGCGTTGGGGCTGCGATGACAGGTCGTGGAGCTGATTTACTGATAATTGATGACCCTCATTCTGAGACTGCGGGTATCAATCCAACACCAGATTATTTTGACAGCGTATACGAATGGTACTCATCAGGGCCTCGGCAGAGACTACAACCCGGTGGATCTATTGTAATTGTCATGACACGATGGAGTGAAATGGATCTTACCGCAAAGATCATGCAAAGTTCGTCTGAACGGCGTGGCTCTGATCAATGGGAAGTTATTGAATTGCCTGCTGTTTATGAAAACGGACAACCTTTATGGCCTGAATTTTGGCCAAAAGAAGAACTTGACGCACTAAAAGCTGAATTACCTTTGGGTAAGTGGCTTGCTCAGTATCAGCAGCAACCAACAGCAGAAGAAGGTGCATTGATCAAAAGGGAGTATTGGAAGGAATGGAAGCGTAATGATCCGCCACAATGTGATTTTGTTATACAAAGCGTTGACACAGCACATACGAAAGGCTCAAGATCAGATTACTCGGCTATCACAACATGGGGTGTTTTTCAACATCCGAATGAAAATGGCGAGCTGGTTTCAAACATTATTCTTTTGGATGCGATAAACGAAAGATTAGAATTTCCAGAACTGAAAAAAAGGACGCATGAACTTTATGATTTATATGAACCCGATAGCTTTCTTATTGAAGCAAAAGCAGCAGGTCTACCGCTCATTCAAGAACTTCGTTCTTCAGGTGTACCAGTTACTGATTACACTCCTTCACGCGGTCAAGACAAGCTGTCTCGCGTTAATGCGGTCACTGATATCTTTTCTTCAGGGCTTGTATGGCATCCTCCGAAACGTTGGGCGGAAGAAGTAGTAGAACAGTGTGCAGCTTTTCCTAGCGGACAACATGATGACTTGGTTGACTGTACAACATTAGCATTATTAAGATTTAGACAAGGTGGTTTTATAAGACTTCCTTCTGATTACGAGGAACAGGACAGACCTTGGTACGAAAAAAATAGGGATACATATTATTAATGGCTGAAGAATTTGAATCAATAGAACAGGAATTTGCTATGGACAACGTAGCACCGCAACAAGAAGGCGCAAAAAGTGTGTCTATCGGTGTCGTAAATCCTGATGCTGTTGTTATACAGACAGATGACGGGGGTGCAGAGGTTGATTTTTCTGACCAGTCAGAAGAACAGCAGGAAACTGGTTTTTTTGCAAATTTAGCAGAAGATTTAGATGAAGATACACTGTCTGACATAGCGTCAGATCTTGTAAACGCATACGAAGATGACAGAAGCTCAAGACAAGAGTGGGAAAATACCTACACAGATGGTCTTGATTTGCTTGGTATAAAGTTAGAAGAACGCAGTCAGCCATTTGAAGGCGCTACAGGTGTTACACATCCAATTTTGTCTGAGGCTGTAATAAGATTTGTGTCACAATCAATTATGGAAATCTTTCCAGCGGGTGGCCCTGTAAGAACACAGATGTATGGAAGGGTAAACGAAGAAAAAACATCGCAGGCAAAGCGTGTTGAAACATATATGAATTATGTTTTAACAGAGGAAATGCCAGAATATAGAAACGAAACAGAACAGCTATTGTTTAATTTATCATTAGCTGGTTCAGCATTTCGTAAAGTTTATTATGATCCGTATTTAAAAAGACCATCAAGTGTCTTTGTACCAGCGGATGATTTTGTTGTGTCTTACGCTACGACTGACCTTTTAAATTCGCCTCGTCATACCCATGTTATGCAAAAGAGCGACAATTTTGTCCGTAAGCTGCAGTTAAATGGCTTTTATCGTGATGTAGAATTGTCAGCAGGGAGCGGAGATTACGATGACATTAAAACAAAATACGATGAACTTACGGGGATCACAGAGGTCTCAGAAAACGACCTCCGAACAATCTTGGAAGTCCACACAGAACTCGACCTTGAAGGATATCAAGAAGATGCAGCCGAAGAAGAAGACACAAGAATCCAACTCCCGTACATCGTCACAATCGACAAAGACACAAATACAGTGCTTTCAATACGAAGAAATTACGATGAGAACGATCCACTAAAAAAACCTAAACAATATTTTGTACATTATAAATTTCAACCGGGTTTGGGATTTTACGGCTTTGGTTTAATACACCTTATTGGTTCTATTGCAAAAAGTTCTACATCTATACTAAGACAGCTAATAGATGCAGGCACATTGGCAAACCTCCCAGCAGGTTTTAAAGCAAGAGGACTAAGAATAAAGGGTGATGACTCACCTATATCACCGGGAGAGTTTAGAGATCTTGATCTACCATCAGGAGCTATACGGGATAATATTATGCCGTTGCCATTTAAAGAACCATCAGCAACACTTGCTCAATTGTTAGGCGTTCTTGTTGATGAAGGTAGAAGATTTGCTTCAATAGCTGATTTGCAAATTGGTGAAGGCAATCAGGAAGCACCTGTAGGCACAACATTAGCCCTCATTGAACGAAGCATGAAAGTAATGAGCGCAATTCATGCCCGTTTACACGCATCCCTGAAAAGGGAATTGCAATTATTGGCAAACATTATTGGGTCTAACACAGAACAATACCCTTATGACGAAGAGGGCGAACCAAAGGCAGACTTTGATGGTCGGGTAGACGTAATACCTGTGTCAGACCCAAATGCAACATCGTTTGCACAAAGGATTATGCAATTGCAATCTGCTATGCAAATAGCTGGTTCTGCACCACAGTTGTATGACATGAGAGAATTACACAAAAGATTTTTAGAAACTGCTGGTGTACAGGAAGTTGAAAAAGTTTTGCCTGATAAAACTGAGATACCTCCGTATGATCCTATCTCTGAAAATGCAAGAATGATGGCAGGCGGGCCAAATAAAGTACATTCTTATCAAGATCATGATGCACACATATCTGCACATATGAGCTTGTTACAAGATCCTAGTCTTGGGCAAAATCCCAATGCTAAAATAATACAACAAGCTATTTCAGCACATATAAGTGAGCATATGGCACACAAGTATAGAAATGAAGCAGAAAAACTTATGGGTACTCAGCTACCACCACTTGATGTTATGTCAGGTAAGGGTATGCCAGAGGAACAGGAACAGCAAATTTCTAACCAAGCTGCACAAGCTGCTGCACAAATTACAGGTAAAGCACAACAACAAGCCGTTCTTGAACAACAACTTGCAGCCGCACAAGATCCTGTGGTACAACAACAACAGCAAATTTCTAACCAAGCTGCACAAGCTGCTGCACAAATTACAGGTAAAGCACAACAACAAGCCGTTCTTGAACAACAACTTGCAGCCGCACAAGATCCTGTGGTACAACAACAACAGGCAGAGCTACAGCTAGAACAGGCAAAACTACAACAGGACGCACAAGAAGCACAGTTAGAAGCGCAAACTGACATACAGAAGACAAAAATGAGAAATGATTTAGAAGAAAAAAGATTGCGTCAACAAAAACAGATAGCTGATGATAAGTTAGCTGTTGAAATTATGAAAACTAAATAATGGACTCTGAACAGTACGCAGAAGAATTAAGAAAAACAATTCGTAAATTGATGAACGAATTGACAGATAACGTTGCACTAGGCAACGCACAAAGTTTTGATCAGTATCAACGTATGGTTGGACAGATAGAAGGTCTAGCCATCGCGGAAAGAGAAATTATCTCTTTACAAAATACTTCGGATGAAGATGAATAACTCATCCGCAAGGGTTAGCCACCCCTAACAACAGGAGAAAGTCTATGACTTCGGTCTATTCAACCGCAGAGGTTGTCGTACCTGACAACCCGCCGATACCTACTGGGTATCATGTATTAGTTATCTTACCTAAAGTGGAAGATAAAACAAAAGGTGGAGTATTGCTGCCCACCGATGTAAAGAACAGAGAAGATATTGCATCTATTGTAGCAAAAGTCATTGCGATTGGCCCAGATGCCTATCCGGAAAACGAATTTCGTTTTCGTAACGGGCCTTGGTGTAAAGAGGGTGATTGGATTTTAGTGAGTAAATACTCTGGACATAGATTTGAGTATGAGGGTTGCGAACTAAGATTAATAAATGATGACAGCGTTCTTGCTGTTGTTTCTGATCCAACTAAAATATCGAGGGCAAACGCATGAGTGAAATAGAAAAAAATGATGATCCATTAGAAATTAATGTTGCTGAGGACGACAAAGAAGAAGTTGCCAAAGTAGAAGATGATACAGATCCAAACCTTTTTAAGGAAGAAGAAAAGGAGGATAAAGTAGAAGTCGCTGAGGAAACTCAAGAAGAAACCGAAGCAGCACCGCCTAAAAAAGGCAAGTTTCAAAAAAGAATTGACGATCTCACTAAAAGACAAAGAGAAGCTGAAAGACAAAGAGATGAGTATTACAAGGTTGCCAATCAAATCTTGGATGAAAATAAAAGGTTAAGAGAGCAAGCTCAGTCTTTTACAAAATTCGGTGCTAACGAAATGGAAACCCGAATTGAGAGTGATATCAAAAACGCAGAAACAGCGTATAAATCGGCTTACGAAGAAGGCGATGCAGAAAAAATTGTTGAAGCACAACGCAAAATGATTGACGCTGCAACCCAAAGAGGTAAGCTAGATCAGGTCAAACAAGCATCTGACCCGTCAAATTATGAGAGCAAAGTACCAGACTTAGTTCCGCCACCAAATAGCAGAGCTGTAGAATGGGCAGGTAGAAACCCGTGGTTTAATAACGATATGGTTATGACAAACGCGGCGTATACTATCCATGATGAACTCATGAAGACAGGAGTCACAGCAGATTCGGAAGATTATTATGCTCAACTTGATTTAAGGTTGGCAAAAGAATTTCCGCATAAACTTTCTAGTGAGCAGACGACTCAACAGAAAGATAGCAACGCAACCAATACACAAACTGTGGTAACGCCTGCGGGCAATCAATCACCACATAGGTCGCGCAAAGTACGTCTAACCCCCAGCCAAGTGGCTGTCGCCAATCGTTTAGGAGTTCCTCTTGAGGAATATGCTAAACAGTTTGTCGCATTAAATAATTAGGAGATATCTATATGAACTCTAAGCAAAACACTCGTACACCACGCTCTATTGAGAAGCGAGAGCAGGAAGTACGCAAAGAAAATTGGACACCACCAAACCTTTTACCTGATCCATTACCAAAAGACGGATGGTCTTTTAAATGGATTCGCGTTAATACACAAGGTCAGGAAGACCCTATGAACTACTCGAAGAAATTGCGAGAGGGATGGTCGCCTGTTCCTGTCGAGGAATGCCCAGAAATGGAACATCTTGTATTAGATCCAAACCCTCGATTTAAAGGCAATGTAGAAGTTGGAGGATTGCTTCTTTGTAGGATGCCCGAAAATATGGCTAGACAGAGAAATGAACATTACGTCAATCAAAGTCGTGATTCAATGGAATCTGTGGATAGATCATTGATGAGGGAGTCCAACCCCCGAATGCCTATTAATTCTCCAGAGAGAAACAGTAGGGTGACATTCGGAAAATAAACTTAACTTTAGGGAGAATGATTGATGGCTACAACATCATCACCACGAGGCTTAAAGCCTATTGGTCTTCTTGGAGGTGCGCCGTTTGCTGGTTCTACATCTACCTATTTAATTAAGAGTGGTTACAGTACGGCTATCTTCAATGGGGACGTTGTTGGTTTCGGCGATGTAGCAAATTCAACTGACGATGGTTTTATCGTTAGAGAGACTGCTGCAAGCGAAGTCAATCCTATTGGTGTGTTTTTGGGATGCTCTTATACAGACCCAAATACAAGCCAATTAACCTTTAGACAATATTATCCGGGCAGTATAGCTGCATCTGATATCAAAGCTGTTATTGCAACACATCCGCATACACTTTATGAAGTGCAGGCTGATGGCGCAGTTGCTCAAACTAGCTTAGGTATGACTGCAGATTTAGTGCAGACAAGCGCTGGAAGCACCATTACTGGTAATTCTGGTCTTCAATTAGATGCTTCTACAGCATCTGTTGGCGGTGAGTTGTTTAAAATTGTAAAATTCATTGACAGAGCAGGTTCAACAATCGGCGACACATATACAGATTGTGTTGTAATGATGAGCTTCAATGAAAATGTCTTTACAACTGACGCTATAACCTAAGGGGGATCTTGAATTATGGCAATATCTAGAGCGCAGCTCATGAAAGAGCTTCTTCCCGGACTAAATGCATTGTTTGGGATGGAATACAAAAGATACCCAGAAGAGTGGAGATCAGTATATGCTGTCGAAAACTCTGATAGGTCTTTTGAAGAAGAAACTAAACTTAGTGGTTTCGGAACAGCTCCTGTTAAGGACGAAGGTGCGGCTGTCACTTATGACGATGCACAAGAGGCGTACACAGCGAGGTACACTCACGAAACTATGGCGATGGCTTTCTCAATTACACAGGAAGCTGTAGAGGACAATCTTTATGATAGTCTTTCTGCTCGCTATACAAAGGCTTTAGCAAGAGCTTTCCAAAATACTAAGGAAGTTAAAGGTGCAGCACTTTTCAATGAGGGCTTCACTGGACAATCTGGGGGAGATGGACAAAATCTGTTCTCAACAGCTCACCCATTAGTTAGCGGCGGCACAAATGGTAATAGACCATCAACTGCGGCTGACTTAAATGAAACTTCTCTCGAAGCTGGCATCATTGCGATTGGCAAGTGGACAGACGAGCGTGGCCTTAAAATCGCTGCTCGCCCAACAAAACTTGTTATTCCATCTGATCTACAGTTCGTAGCAGAGCGTTTAATGAACTCAGAGAAAAGATCTGGTACAGCAGATAACGATCTAAATGCTTTTAGATCAATGTCAGCAGTGCCGGGTGGGTATTCAGTTATGCACTACTTAACTGATACTGATGCTTGGTTCTTGGGAACAGATATTCCGAATGGTTTTAAACACTTTGTTCGTGTCGGTATGAAAACTGCCATGGAAGGTGATTTTGAAACTGGAAACGTAAGATACAAAGGCAGAGAAAGATATTCTTTTGGATATTCTGATCCGCTTGCGTACTACGGATCACCGGGAGCTTAAATCTTTGGGAGAGGAGAAATCCTCTCCCTTAATTTTCTTTGACAGCGTAAGCTGACACTGGCCAAGACAGGGGGAATTATCATGGCTAATACAACTTTTTCAGGCCCAGTCCGATCAAAAGGCGGGTTTAATGTAATAAATGAAAGTAGCACTACTGGTGCTATTACAGAAACTGGTTTTTCAGTAAATTCAACTGGACAATTAATTTCAATGGGTACAAGAAAAATTCAAACATTTGCAATAAGTTTGGCAGATACTAATGCTGCTGATACAACTTATGCAGACAATGACGTTCTTGTAGAATTAGGTGAACTTAATACAGATCACCCTGATGCTCTTGTTACAGCAAGTAAATTTTTTATTCACAAAGTAGTTTTGGGAGTTACAACTGCTGCAGCAAGTGACGCTAACTCATTAGCTAATTTACAATTAAGTGCCACATCAGGCACAGCTACCAATGCAGCAATATCTTCTGGTACAGAAATTGTAGGCGCTGGTGTTGCATCATTTAATCCAAGAATTTCTGCAACTGACTCAGTTACTGAAATTGACATTGATTTAGACGCAACTGCTGGAACTTACCATGTTTTTGAACCTAATATAACTGCAGCGATTGCAAGCAAACATTTGTACCTTGGTGCAGGTTCAACTTGTGATACAGCTTTAACAGCTTTTAGGGGTACTCTCGAAATAGAATACTCTGTATACTAGGGGGTAGTCATGGCAGATGCGGTAACAAGTCAAACTATAATTGATGGCGATAAGCATGCTGTAATGAAATTCACTAACGTTAGTGATGGCACAGGTGAAAGTGCTGTCACTAAAGTTGATGTTAGCGCATTAGCCGCTAGTGCAGATGGTCTTACATGCACAGGCGTATCTATAGAAAAAATTTGGTGGCAGTGTACAGGTATGAAAGTAAGCATACTGTTTGATGCTACATCAGATGTTTTAGCTATACAACTTGGTGAAAATCAATCAGGTCATCATGACTATAGTATATTTGGTGGCATACCAAATAATGCAGGCTCTGGAGTAACTGGCGATTTGCAATTTACTACAGTTGGACATTCTAGTGGCGATACTTACACAATTATATTATACTTGCGTAAGAATTATTAATATTGAAACTGGTTCAGAATATGTCTGCAGAACAAAAATTAGAAGTAGCCTTGGCTCGACTAGAAGAAAGGGTTGAGGCTCTTCAAGATGATATGAAAGATATGAAATCTGACATGTCAGAATTAAGAGCTACGGCAAATCGTTGGAAGGGCGCATTTTGGGTAATGATGGGTCTTGGCGGTGTTGTAGGTGTAATTGCTAATATAACAACAGGGTGGTTGAAATGATGAAGAAAAAAGGCTATAGAATGGGTGGCCCTATGAAAAAGAAAAAGGGCATGAAAATGGGCGGTGCTATGAAGAAAAAAGGCATGAAAAGAGGTGGCCCAATGAAGAAAAAAGGAATGAAAAAGGGTGGCGCATCTATGACACTAGCGAAAGTTAGAGCTGCTGCAAATAAGATGGGGTATAAATTAACTAAAAAATAATGCCCTATCTGCAAAGCAACATACCGCACTTTAAGTGCTGGGTAAGGCGTGAGTATACATGTAATCATCAAAGATATCATGGTGAATTCTTACATGCGATGGCTATTGCTGTTACAACAATGCCAAATCGCAGTTTAAGTTTTCAAGTAATATTCACAGGTTGTGAAGTAGATGACACAAAAAACCCAAATGTTCACGGCGGTGCTATGTGGGCTAGAATGCCAATAACTGGATTGATGGCTGACATTCCTGTAGAGGATTGGCCCGAACCTATGAGTACACATGATGCTCAACCTTGGGATTGCGCTTCACATACACACGCTGTTTACGTTATGGACAGGGCAACACCTTGTCCATGGTTAGCTAAGGTTGGTGGAGAATTTTATCCTGCAAAATATTTGTTCACAGTGGATTACACAGAAAGTGAAATTGCAGATGATCCCGCTCAACATAAACAAAGTCATGTAATGTATTTACTTGATGCTGGTGAGTGGACAGGAAATATCATAGCGTTACCAAACAATCGTGTAAGAGTTACACACCCTGCATGGTTCGAAACAGGTGAGGGCGCACCAGATTTCTTGCCATCACAACACACACATTATTCTAAATCTGATCTAGATTATACATTAGATGTAAACAAAATTTTTGATAACCTTTATAACGAGGATTAAATGGCAAAAAAAATGAAAGACTTTAGTGGTGATGGAAAAATCACACAAAAAGACGTTCTTATGGGCAGAGGTGTAATACCTAAACCAAAAAAGAATGGTGGTATTACTGAAGGTATAAGAAAAATTAAAGGCATGAAACGCGGCGGTCAATGCAGAGGAATGGGTGCAGCGAAGCGTGGTGGTAAATTTCACGAGGCGTGATATGGGTGCTTTTAATATTTTTATCTGGCACTGTTCAAGATAGTGTCTATTTCAATGATTTGGATTCGTGCTTACGAATTGCAAAAAAAATTAGAGAACAAAACTGGAGTCAATCCCTCGCAGGAGACAAAATTTGGGTCAAGGCTTATTGCGTTCCTCAAAAGGAGAAATAATGGCAATATCAAGAAGTAATATTCCAAAGTCTGTGACTTACGGAGACAAAAAGAAGAGGAAGAAAAAAAAGAAAAAGTAATATATAGGGGGAGAGATGTTAGATCCAGTTACTTTGTCGGCTGCTGTTTCAGGGGCAACAGCGGCGTACAATGGCATCAAGAAAGCTATAACCATGGGTCGAGAAATTGAAGATCTAGGATCTCAATTATCTTCATGGATGACAGCAGTTAGTGATGTTGACAATATTTACAAAAATGCAAACAATCCATCAACGCTAGATAAATTATTTAACGGGTCTATTGAGAGCGTTGCTATAGAAAGTTTTGCAAGCAAAAAAAAACTTGCCAAACAAAGGGAAGAATTAAAAAACTTTCTCATAGGTCACTATGGTTTAAAAGCGTGGGATGATCTAATTGCTGAGGAAGGGCGCATCAGAAAGGCCAGAAGGCAGGCTGTGTATGAGCGCGAAGAAAGAAATAGAATGATTAGAGACTACACCATCATAGGTATAGCATCCTTAATAGGATGTACTGCAGTTGGGTGCGTGGCGTGGATCATAAGCGGTTCTTTCTAAAAATACTTATCATCATTTGTTTTGCTGTGTTGTTTGCAATCGTATTACAAGCTCAAGCAAAAAAGATGACGACCTGTCGTTTAGCAAGTCAATTACTGCAAGGCAGTACAAGAGTATGTGTGTTTGTAGGTGCTAATCATACTCAGTATCAAGAGTATGTTCCATACGATGCTGGGGAATGTCCAAAAGAATATCAATGCCCTTACAGACCAAACGAGAAACCATTTATTTTAAAAAACGTAATTAAAAGTATTAAGGATCAATTTAGATAATGATTAAGAAAATTAGAGATATGTTTAAGTACACTTTTGACTTAATAGATTTCTCTGATTTATACAAAAGGTTTTAAATATGGCTACATCAGGAACATCTACATTTAATTTAGACATAGATGAGATAATAGAAGAAGCATACGAAAGAGCAGGGCTTGGCCGTGCGTACAGCGGTCAGGACTTTAAGACCGCAAGAAGATCCTTAAATCTGCTTGGTCAGGAATTTGCTAATAGAGGAATTAATCTTTGGACAGTAGAAGATGCAACACAAGCGTTGAGCAATGGAACATCAGTTTACACACTGCCAGCAGATACAGTATCAATACTTGATTATGCAATAAGAACAGGTAGTGGAACTACACAGGTAGACACTACCATATCTAGATTAAACCTTGGTGACTTTGCTTCACTGTCAAGCAAGAACACAACGGGCAGACCAACATCTGTGTACATTGAAAGACTAAGAGATGCGCCACAAGTTACATTTTGGCCTGTTCCAAATAACAATACATACACATTTGTATATTACAGAATAAGAAGAATAGAGGATTCTGTAAACGGATCAATTACACAATTTGACGCTCCTA
>VTLG01004780.1_pt1 | contig 13868 bp, 20 predicted proteins | sample 4694571 | NCBI WGS metagenome assembly VTLG01 (sample SAMN12604809, study PRJNA352737) | marine metagenome | biome: ENVO:00000447; feature: ENVO:00000209|ENVO:00000569|ENVO:01000036; material: ENVO:00002151; isolation source: viral sequences binned using virsorter ...
GATGCAGTGTTTATGATTTTAATATTTCTAAATCCGAACTGCAAAGACTTTGCTCTGTCTTCATGGCTAGACTTTATATGATTCTAGATAATGAAGGTGTCGGATATGATCAAATGGCTTTAGCCGATCTTATTATGAAATATTCCCCAGATTGGAGACGAGTTCTTAATGAGTGTCAAAGATATTCTATTTCAGGTCATATAGATGAGGGGATTCTTTCTACTGTAAGTGATACTAATTATCAAAATCTTTTTTCATATCTTAAAGATAAAGATTTTAAAAATATGAGAAAATGGGTCGTAGAAAATATAGATACTGATACCTCTGTTATTTTTCGAGGGATTTATGACAGAATGATCAATAATTTAGAACCACATCATATACCACAAGTAATTCTTATTCTTGCAGATTACCAGTATAAAAATGCCTTTGTTGCAGATCATGAACTTAATGTTGTAGCTTGTATGACTGAGATCATGGGAACTTTATAATGAAAGAAGATAATCGAGATTTATTTTTTGCAGATACTAATAAAAAAAAACAAGCAATAGATAATGATTTTCAGTCGTTCTTAAAAAATCTAAAAATTTCTGATGAGGATATTAAATGCGAATTACAATTACAATTATTAGGTGATTGGGAAAAACTAAAATTTAAAATTGATTATAAAACTTTTGAAAAAGATAAAAAAAATTTAAAAAAATGGTATAGACCTTTTCAACCTAAAAAGAATATTTTAAATGATAGAGAGAGTATACTTTTATATGGATTAGACGGAGATACTCCTATCGAACCTACAGGATTAGATCAAATCTATGTAAAACTAGGTTATAAACCAAAAGAATCTGAATTTTGTTATCCTACAGAAGCTAAAGATCAATTAACATGTTGCAAAGAAATATTTGATTGGTGGGGTAATTGGGGTAGGAGTTTTTTAATAAAATTGAATGCCGGAGGATTTTATCCACCCCATCGGGATCATTTTATTTTACAAAGAGATACCATTAGATTAATAGGTTTTATTGGGGATTCCTCAGATAAATTAGAATGGGAAATCGATGGTAGAAGAAGATATTTCCAACCAAATAGTTTATATTATGTCAACACTGCAAAGCTTCATAAATTATCAGCATGGGATCATGATTGTGATATGTTAGTTTTGAATTTACCTAAAACATGGGATAATATGATTAAACTTTTATATAAAATACATGTGTAGAAGGAATAAATAATGAAAGCTTATTCAACTTTCTTTGGTGAAGGTCCTTATAGGGATAGACAAGCAGAAATTTTAAAACATAAGGGAAAATGGTATATTATACTTAATGGAGAGGATCTTGTACATTCCAAAGCCATTGAAGTAAGATCTGAAGAAGAAGGTGAAAATATTGCTGAAGATTTCTGTTTAGGATTTAGGGATAATTGATTATGGAACCAGGAAAAATTGCTACAACTACAACTACTCCACTTCATACCAAGGATTGGTATTTAAAATGGGTAGCTAGTATTATTTTATTAGTAGGAATGATTTTAACAGCACAAAACATATATCCTATTAATTTATTTGTAAATATTACAGGATTAATTGGTTGGTTAATCGTAGCTATTTTGTGGAATGATCGCGCGTTAATTGTAATTAATGCAGTTGGGGTATCAATATATGCTAATGGAATTGTATCATATATAATGGAAATTACAACATATGGGTAATAATCCCTTTGATTTTATAAATTCTATTAATTATACTAAAAAAGATATAATGACAGATGATCTAATAGAAAAGGATTATAATGCCTTTTTAACTAATAGATCTTTATCATATTTTGTTGATTCTGTCATTTTTGCAAATGAAATGAATAAAAATCCTCATCTAGATAATCGTTTACAATTTCATTTTTTCATAAATACTATTAGAAAAAGGAAAAGGTTTTCCAAATGGTTAAAACCTAAGACCGAAGATGAAGTGGAAGCGATTAAAATTTATTATGGTTACAGCAACGAAAAAGCCCGCCAGGCTATTAATCTTCTCACTTCTGAACAAGTAAAAGATATAAAGAAAAAGGTTAATAAAGGTGGAAGAAAATAATAATAATATTGTGGAATGGACTCCAGAGTCTATGCTCGAGATTACCCTAAATGAACCTGATGATTTTTTAAAGGTTCGTGAAACGTTAACTCGGATTGGAGTCGCTTCTCGTAAGGATCAAAAATTATATCAGTCCTGTCATATATTACATAAGCAGGGAAGGTACTTCATCGTACACTTTAAAGAGCTCTTCCTATTGGATGGGAAAAAATCTAATCTTGAAGAAAATGATATTGCTAGACGCAATACTATATCCCAGCTTATGAGCGATTGGGGTTTAATTGAAATTTTAGATAAATCTAAATTAGAAGCCCTTGCTCCATTAAGACAGATTAAAATTATTTCTTATAAAGATAAAGAGAATTGGGAACTTTGCCCAAAATATAATATCGGAAATAAATCTTAAAAAAAGGTTTACAAACACTGAAAAATGTGATATAATACATATATAATAAAGAGATGCTCAATAATGAGGTCTCTAATATAGTCTTGCTTAGTAAAGGAGATTTAAAATGGTTACAAGCAACGCCCTAACTCTGTTCAACGATCACTTAAATAAACTCACCCCATATGCTGTTGGCTTCGATCGTGTATTCGACGATTTAAGTCGCTATGCAGATAATAATATGACTTCGACCGGCTTTCCGCCTTATAATATTCGGAGAGATGGAGATTATCATTTTATTATTGAAATGGCATTGGCTGGCTTTGGTAAAGATGATATTCAAGTAGAGATCGCTGATAGGACTCTTTCTATTAGATCAGATAAAAAAACTGAAGAGCCTAAAGGAAGTTTTCCAGCAGATAGAGATACTGTTTATAGAGGTATCTCATTTCGAAAATTCAATCGTAATTTTACTATTGCTGATGATATTGTAGTCAATGGCGCAAAACTAGAAAATGGTATGCTTATGATTGATCTTGAACGCATAGTCCCAGAGGAAAAGAAGCCTCGTTTAATCGAAGTTAAATAACCCTGGGAGAATGATGGGGGGCCTAGAGGCTATAGTGAAACGATAGTGAAAGATTTGATCACTTTTACAACTCTAAACTGATAGCCGGCCCTCTATCATTTTTAATTTAAAAGGAAATATTATGGATATAAATAAGTTAAGAGAACAACTAGAAATTGATGAAGGTGTAGTTCATGAAGTATATCTTGATCATCTTGGTTATCCTACTTTTGGCATTGGTCATCTTATTAGGTCAGACGACCCTGAATCTAGCTGCGAGGTCGGTACCGCAATCAGTAAAGATAGAGTCATCGATGCTTTCAATGCAGATGTCGAACAAGTTATGGGGGATTGCCAAAAGCTTTACTCCGACTTCGAAGAGCTCCCAGAAGAAGCCCAACAAATAATTGCTAATATGATGTTCAATCTTGGTAGACCGAGACTGACTAAATTTGCAGGGATGAAACGTGGTGTGGATGCAAGGGATTGGAACTCAGCTGCTGATGAAATGGTTGATAGCCGATGGTATAGACAAGTTGGTGCTAGAGCCGAAAGACTTGTGAAAAGAATGAGAAATATTTAGTTTACATTCCTTCAAAATTGTGGTATAATATTATATAATGAATTTTTACACTTCTATAAACCGTTATGGTAATACCTTACTTTATCGAGGATATTCCCAAGACGGAAAACGAGTAATGAGAAAAATCAATTACTCTCCTACTCTTTATCTTCAAAGCAAAAAGAAATCTACCGAATGGAAAGGCCTTGATGGAATTCCAGTAGAACCCATGGAATTTAGTTCTATGAAAGAAGCTGGTAATTTTATTCGAAGATATGAAGGAGTAGATAATTTTAAAATCTATGGAAATACTAATTATGTAATTCAATATATTACTAAGACTTGGCCTCTTGAAATAGAATGGGACAGAAATAAAATCAATATAACTACTTTGGATATTGAGGTAGCTTCTGATGATGGATTTCCATTTCCAGATCAAGCAAATCAACCAGTTATTGCAATCACTATAAAAAATAATATCGATGGTACTTTTTACACTTGGGGATTAAACCCTTATAAAAGTGAAAATGATCAAATAAAGGTAGTCTACACCCAATGCAAAGATGAAGCTGATCTTCTTATTAAATTTCTAAATCATTGGAATACCTCAAAACATTGTCCAGACGTTATTACTGGATGGAACGTAAGATTTTTTGATATCCCTTATTTGGTCAATCGAATGAATAAAATAGTTGGAACTGCCGAATGCCAAAAGCTTTCTCCGTGGGGAATTATTAAAAAAGATAATATTGTTATAAAAGGTAAAGAAACCGAGAAATTCGAATTATATGGTATTCCTACTTTAGATTGGATGGAGTTATTTAAAAGGTTTACTTTGCAAACATATGGACAACAAGAGTCATATAGTCTTAATAATATTGCTCATGTCGTATTAGGACAAAGGAAATTATCTTATGAGGAATTTGGTTCTTTAACAAATCTCTATAAAGAGGATTATCAAAAGTTTATTGATTATAATATTAGAGACGTTGATCTTGTTGATTTGCTTGAAGAAAAAGTAGGATTAATTAATTTAGCATTAACTGTAGCTTATAAAGGTGGTGTTAACTATCAAGATGTTATGGGAACTACTGCTATATGGGATTCAATCATTTATCGGGAATTAACTAAAAATAAAATAGCCCCTTGGCCAAATGTTAAAAAAGAAAGAGAAGCTTATCCTGGTGGTTTTGTTAAAGAACCTAAAATTGGGATGCATGATTGGGTAGTATCATTCGATCTTAATAGTCTATATCCAAATATCATAGTCCAATGTAATATGTCTCCTGAAACCATTATGAAAGAACATGTACATGGTGAGGTAGATTATTATCTTAATAAAGATAATCCAACACAATCTAAAAATTGTATATCAGCAAATGGTGTAACCTTTACAAAAGATTTCCAAGGTATTCTACCTAAAATTATTGTCGATTATTATGACGAACGTAAATCTATTAAAAAGATGACTTTAGCAGCTCAAAAAGAATATCAAAAGAAAGCTACCTATGGATTAGAAAAAGAAATCGATACTTTAAATAATAAACAAATGGCTATTAAACTTTTGATGAATTCTTTATATGGTGCAATGGGTAATCAATACTTTAGATATTTTGATATGAGATTAGCCGAAGGTATAACTTTGACTGGTCAATTGATTATCCTTTGGGCTGAAAAAGCTATTAACCAATATATGAATAAGCTTTTAGGTACAGATGAGGATTATGTTATAGCAATCGATACTGATTCGCTTTATGTAGATTTTAGCAAAATAATAAAAAGGTTTGAACCTAAAAATCCTCTTAAATTTTTGGATAAAATTTGTTCTGAACATTTCGAACCTATGTTCGATGAGTCCTATGAAACCTTTGCTAATAAAATGAATGCTTTTGATAATCGAATGGAAATGTCAAGAGAAGTTATTGCTGATAAAGGTATTTGGATAGCTAAGAAGAGATATATCCTTAATGTCTTAGATAGTGAAGGTGTTACTTATTCCGAACCCAAATTAAAGATTATGGGTATTGAAGCTATCAAATCTAGTACTCCCGAGGTTGTTCGGGATAGATTTAAAGAAGCTTTTAAACTTATTATTTCAGGAACTGAATCTGAAACCCAAGATTTTATTAAACAATTTAAAAATGAATTTAAAACTCTACCAGTTGAAGATGTATCTTTTCCGAGGGGAGTTTCAAATATCTTAGATGAATATTCGGATCGAAAAACTATATTTAAAAAGGGTACTCCTATTCATGTTCGGGGTTCATTACTCTATAATAAATTAATAAAAGATAAATCTTTGGATAGAAAATTTGAATCTATTCAAAATGGAGAAAAGATTAAATTCTGTTATTTAAAAATGCCAAATCCTATTAAACAGAATGTTATAGCTTTTCCTAAATTTTTACCAAAAGAATTAGATTTAAATCAATATATAAACTATGATCTCCAGTTTAATAAAACATTTATAGAACCTCTAGAATTAATTTTGGATGCTATTGATTGGTCAGTTGAAGATAGAATGACTTTAGATGATTTTTTCATTTAGAGGGTTTACAAACACTGAAAAATATGATATAATATAAAAACAATGACAGGAGTAATACCACCTATGCAAACGAAAAAGAAAAACCCTTATCGTCTTGTTACTTTAGATAATCAATTTAGACGTTGGTTACCTAAATCCACTCGAGAAGGTCTACCTACGCCAGCAGTAGAGCGAAGATTTAAAGTAGTGGGTAATATTGATCTTTCAAAGGAAAAGGATCGTAAAAAGTTCGGATATGCATATTTGGAATTTGTCTAATGTATGATTGGGTGGAAGATATGAATGTAATGCATACAAAATATGGTGTGCATGAATGGATTGAAGAGAATTCTAATAATAAGAAAAATCTTAATCAGTTTTTAGAATTTAGATGGGCTTTTTTGGAAGAAGAATTATTTGAAATCCGAAAAGGTCTTAATGATAAAAATCCAGAAGAGATTGTTGATGGATTGGTTGATCTTTGTGTTATTGCAATAGGAACACTAGATCTTTTCGGTATTGATTCCCACAAAGCATGGACCGAAGTATTTAAAGCTAACATGAATAAAGAAGTTGGAATTAAACCATCAAGACCTAATCCTCTTGGATTACCAGATTTAATTAAACCTGAAGATTGGAAAGCTCCGAGTCATGAAGGAAACCACGGGCGTATCCCTGACGCTCTTTAAAAATATTTTTGATAATAAAACCCATCGAACAATGGAGTTTGAAAATTTTTTTAAATTTGAAGAATTATTGTATGAGTTATCTAAGGTAGAAAGAGCTTCAAAAAAAGAAGCTCAGTTAATATCTCCTGCTATTTATTTGAAGGATTCTACTCGATCGAATAAAAATGTTATCAATTGGGCTGGTTGGGCAGCAGTTGATGTAGATGAACATGAATTTAAAGGAGATCTAGAAAGTGAATTATTTGATCGTTTTGGACATTATTATTACGTTTGCTATTCTACTGCATCTAGCAGAAAAATTCGCCCAAAGTTTCGCTTGGTGTTTCCACTCACATGCGCGGTTGAAGCAACTCGAATCAGCGAATTTTGGTTTGCACTCAACACAGAAATCGGTGAACTCGGAGATAGACAGACTAAAGATTTCTCTAGAATGTACTACATACCCGGTACATATGCTGGCGCGTATAATTTCATATTTAGTAATAAATCTACTAATTTTGTGCATCCTCCTGATCTCATAAAAAAACACCCAGTAGTTGAAACTTGGAAAGATTCTCCTAACTTTTTTAATAGATTACCCGAAAATATCAAAGAAGCGATAATACAATATAGAAAAGATAGTTTAGATAACACTGATATAAGTTGGTCTGGTTATAATGATTGCCCATTCTTTCCAAAGAAACTTAGTAATGAGTATAAATTAATTACTAATACAGGTTGGTATCATAAAATGTATCAAATTATGGTAGCAACAGCAAGTAATGCAGTTAGGAAAAAATATCCTATAACAGCACAAGAAATAGCTGAATTATGTAGACAATTCGATATCGAAACTGGTAATTGGTATGAAAACCGTCCACTAGAAAAGGAGGCAGATCGTGCGATCGAATACGTATATAAAAACCTTTAAAACTAAAGAAGAAGAATATCAAGCTTTAGCTGATTGTATAAGATCAGAACAATTATCAGCACAACAAGTAGTTTCTGAATTTAATTCTGATCCAGTTTTTTATGAATGGTATAAAAATAAGTATTTACAAAACGGTAAAAATATGATATAATACTAATATAATAACGAGGTGTATATGAAACCACTTGAAGTACTAAAAAAAGCTGCTGAGATAGTTAACAAAAAGGGTAATGATTATCAGAACCCTAATTCTCGTGTCCAGCAGGCAGATTATTATCCAAGAGGTTGCTCTACAATTTTAGATATAATGATTGGGAAAACTTTACGTATGCAATCTTTGCTTGAAGCATATGAAGAAGATCCTTCTCATGATCCTAATTTTGAATCCCTTGAGGATTCGGCAATTGATTTAATTAATTATTCTGCATTTTTTGCAGCATATCTAACTGGTGATATTGATGGTCAAAGCCCTGAACGGGATTTTTTAAATCGTGGAGTAGAAAAAGATGGAAGTACATAATTTAAAAAGAGGCTTATTTCTTTTAAGAAAAGATTTATGTGATAATGGTTATAAGATAGAAACCGAAAGATGGCAAGGTGCTACTAATCATCCAGAATTTTTAGAAGTTTTACATGCAAGCATGAAGTTTAAAATGGAATCAGATCCGAGAGAAGCTTCCAATGCATTAGAGGCTACCCAACCATGGGCTGATGTTCATTTTGATGAAAGAGTTAGTGGTATTCCTCATAATCCTCCTCCTTCTCATACTATGTGGCTTAAAGACACTGATAAATATCTTAGTAAAGATGAAGCTTTTTCTCATAGTTATCCCGAACGTATGTGGTGTGATGATCGTGATGGAATTCGATTTAAATGGGGTAATTTAAATAAAGCTGTTGAATTGCTTAAGAAAGAACCTTCAACTCGTCAATGTTATATCCCTATTTGGTTTCCTGAAGATATTACGGCTGCATGTCAAGGAGAAAGAGTTCCTTGTACATTCGGTTGGCATTTTATGATTAGAGATAAAAAAATGCATTGTGCATATCATATGAGATCTTGTGATGTTCGTAGGCATTTAATGAACGATCTTTATTTTGCAAATCGTTTAGCATTATGGTTAATATATAAAACTGGTATGGCTCTTGATGCTGGGATACTTCATTTCAGTTCAACCTCATTACATTGTTTTAATGTTGATAAAATGTGGTTAGAAGAAGAAACAAGATCTCCAGTATTGGTAGCATAAAATATGTGTGGATTTATAGCAGGAAGAGAACTAAAAAGTGATTTAAGAGAAGTCTTAAAAGATATTTCTTATCGAGGTATACCTGGCCATGAAGGTTATTTGGAAGTAGATGATATACAACTTGCCCATATAGCTCTTCCTATTGTGAATTTAAATCCTCATGAAGCTATTCAACCTCTTTATACTGATGGTCAAGTCCCATGTCTTTTTGTAGGTGAAATATTTAATTATAAAGATTTTGGTGATTATTATCATGATGGTCAAGCTATAGTCGAAGCTCATTCTGATAGAGGTTGTCAAGACTTCCATAAGTTTGATGGGTTTTGGAGTTTCGTTAGTATTGCACAAGGTAATTTATTCGCTGCAACAGATTATCTTGGGCAGAAACCAATCTATTATAGAAAAGATATTGAAGTAATAGCTTCGGAAATTGATATACTAAAACAATTCGGTCCAGTAACTCCTAATAAGTTATTCCTATCTAATGTAGCAAAATGGGGATATGATCCGATGGGATTTACTCCATGGAATGAAATTTATCAAGTTCCTCCTGGTCATTATTATTATTCTGGCGTTTGTCATCGATATTGGCACTGGGATAAAGTTGAAAAAACAAATCTATATGATGATATGAAAAAAGCTGTTAAGTTAAGAATGGGCGGACAAAGAAAAGTTGCTCAATTACTTAGTGGTGGATTAGATTCAACTATTGTTTACGGATTACTAAAAGAAGAAGGCATCGAGGTTGATGTACCTTTACATATTACTAATAGTGAAGAAGATTATGCTAAATTAGTATGTGATAAACTTATTCATATTTCTTTAGATGATGGTTATGATTCGACAAATATATTATCAGATATCGAAGCTTTAAATATACATCAATCTCCTGTTGATCTTGGTAGTGTTAAACCACAAATTGCAATGGCTAGAAAATTAAAGTCAATGGATTATAATGTTGTTATGACTGGGGATGGTGCAGATGAACTATTCGGAGGCTATCGAAGAGCCAAAGAATATGATAGTCAATATAGCGATATATTTTGCGAACTACCTTTTTATCATTTGCCTAAATTAGATCGTACTATGATGAGATTTACTGTTGAACTTAGAACTCCATATCTTTCTCCCCAGGTAATAGCCCATGCTTTAGAAATTCCATATGAAAAAAGAAACGGGGAAAAGAAAGAACTCAAAGAAACCTTTGGACATCTTGTACCAGAGCCAATCTTAAAAAGAAGCAAATTACCACTAAAGACTTATGAAATCCATAATGATCCTATTACTAAAAGGATGGAGAATTTAAAATTATGGCAAACAAAGGATAGCGGATGGCCGAAACGGAATTAACATTAACTTATTCCCCGTTCACATTTGAATGGAATAAGAGATATATGAAACTAGCTAAAGAAGTATCAACATGGTCCAAAGATCCCTCATCAAAAATTGGGGCAGTTGCTATAGGAAATAAAGGACAGGTATTAGCTCAAGGATATAATGGATTTCCACGGGGGATTGGAGATGATGGAGATCGTTTAGAAGATCGTGATAAAAAATATAGTTATATGGTTCATGCAGAAATGAATTGCATATATAATGCAACCTATAATGGGGTTTCTCTAGATGGCGCTGAATTATATGTTTATGGTTTACCTGTTTGTTCTGAATGTGCAAAAGGTATTATTCAAGTTGGTATTAAATCAGTCTATATGGAAGAAATTAATATTCCCGATCGTTGGGAAAAGGCTTCGACTCTTAGTAGAAAATTATTTAATGAAGCAGGAGTAGAATGGGGTCTTATAACTCCAAAAGGGATAAAGGTTGAAATGCTATGAATATTACAATTACCGGATCTAAAGGGTTTATAGGAAGTCATTTAAAAAGTAGAATATTAGCCGAAGGGCATTCTATAACAGAATGGGATCGAAATTTAGGAAATGATATTGCAAATTTTAGTATCGATTATATAAAAGAAACAGAAGTTTTTTCAGAACCTTCTGTTATTGCAGCAACTAATATGGTAATACATTTAGCGGCTTCAGCTGATGTTAGAAAAAGTGTCGAAGAGCCAGATCATTACTGGGAAAATAATGTAATTAATACCAAAAAAGTTCAAGATATTTGTTTTAATATGAAAATTCCAATGCTATATGCTTCTTCTTCATGCGTGCACGCGTGGTCGTTATCTCCTTATGGAACTAGTAAAAAAATTAATGAATTAACTGCTTACCCAGGTCAAATCGGATTAAGATTTACAACAGTCTATGGATCAGGTGCTAGAGATACAATGTTAATTCCGAGAATTTTAAATAATACCTTAAAATATACCACAAATCATAGACGTGATTTCATATATATAAATGACGTTATTGATGCAATCATGTTCTTTGTTAATAGAGTCAAAGAAAATATTGTATTAACAAATTATTTACCTGCTTATGATATAGGTACAGGTAGAGGTGTAGTTGTACATGAACTCGTTTCAGATCTTGGCTACAAAAATATACCATTTAAAGAAGGAGATCCTTGCGAAGCTCCGGACAATACCGCAAATATTAAAGATATGCAAGATCTAGGTTGGGAACCTAAAACTGATCTAGGACAATACATGCATAATCAAGGTTATGGTGTAAATTTAAGGGAGAGTTAAGATGCAAAATTCTAACGAACGATATTATGATTATATGTTAAGAAAACATAAAGAAGCCCGTTTGGAAAAAGAAGCTCAACGAGAGCCCGATGAAATAACACTTTTAAAAGAAAGGATCAAAAGATTAGAGATCGATGTAGCACATCTGCAAAATAAATCTATTCCTTCTTATGGACAGGAAATATAAAGGTTTACAAACTGGTATAAATGTGGTATAATAGTCGTATTAATAATATAAGGAGAAACTATGTCATCTATTATGGATAAATTAAAAAAGAATAGTAAAATCAAAGAAACTGCTATTCTTAGTAATTCGAAATTTTTTAATGAACAAGATATGGTTTCTACTGAAGTTCCAATGATCAATGTAGCATTATCTGGATCGATTGATGGAGGACTGGCTCCAGGACTAACTGTCCTAGCCGGTCCTTCAAAACATTTTAAGACTTCCTTCGGTCTTATTATGGCAAGTGCATTTCTTAAAAAATATAAAGATGCAGTTCTACTTTTCTATGATTCGGAATTCGGTTCACCACAATCTTACTTCAAAAATTTCGATATCAATACAGATCGAGTATTACATACACCAGTTTCAAACGTCGAGGAATTAAAATTCGATTTAGTAGGTCAGCTCGAAGCTTTGGATCGTGAGGACAAAGTTATTGTTCTTATAGATTCGGTTGGTAATATTGCTTCCAAAAAAGAATTGGACGATGCTATTAACGAAAAAGCTGTTGCTGATATGTCAAGAGCAAAAGCACTTAAAGGTCTATTTAGAATGACCACACCATATCTTAATATGAAAGATATACCTTTAATTGCCGTCAATCATACATATAAAGAGATGGGTTTATTTCCTAAGGATATTGTTTCCGGAGGAACTGGTATCTATTATTCTGCTGATAATATTTGGATTATAGGACGTCAGCAAGAAAAAGATGGTAAAGAAATTAAGGGTTATCATTTTATAATTAATGTGGAGAAATCGAGATATGTTAAAGAGAAATCTAAGATACCTATTTCCGTTAGTTGGGATGGTGGTATTCAGCGGTATTCTGGCCTTCCTGATGTTGGTCTATTGGGTAATTATGTTGCCAAGCCTTCTATGGGGTGGTATTGCAGAATGGATCCAGAAAGCGGAGAACTTTTTGAACCCAAAGTCAGAGCAGCAGAAACTTTAAAAGAAGAATTTTGGAAGCCTATTCTAGAAGAAACGAATTTCAAAGATTTTGTAAAATCCAAATTTTCAATTGATCAAGAGACCCCTATCAAAATTTCATGACTGATTTAGATAAAAAATGTGAAGGGGTTCATTTTGAATTAATTCCTTCCCATGAGCATGAACAAGCTTGGAATATAAGAATATTAGTAGGACAGTTTGTTGAAACTGTTATTCAATATGGGGCTATCAGATTCAATGAAATCCCTGGTAATATGTCTTTCAATTTTTTTGTTGTAAGTTCTCCTGATGAAAATCTTACTAGTGAAGATTTAGATTTACAAAAAGAAGCTGCAGCTATTTTAGAACAAGTAATAGCCGATGGTATAAAAGATGGCTCTGTTGGTATGAAAGAGCGAGATGCAGAAAACTAATTTAGAACAAACAATTCTCCGAAATATTTTAACTAATGAAAAATATATGAGGAAGGTTTTACCTTTTATCAGACCAGAATATTTTGAGGGAATTTATAGAATCTTATTTAATGAAGCTGGTAAATTTGTTGGGAAATATAATAAACTTCCAACTGGTGAAACCTTTAAGATTGAATTAGACCAATCAGAAAAATTAAGTGAAGAACAATATAATTTAGCTCTCGATATTCTCCCTCATTTATTTTCAAGTGAAAAAATAGATAAAGATTGGCTTTTAGATTCTACTGAAAAATGGTGTCAAGATAGAGCAGTCTATAATGCAATAATGGAATCTATTAATATTATTGATGGAAAACATGCAACTTTAACTAAAAATGCTTTACCTGAAATATTACAAAAAGCTTTAGGCGTTTGTTTTGATAGCAATGTTGGTCATGATTATATTGAAAATGCTGAAGAGAGATATAAATTTTATCATGAAGAAGAACGTAGGATTTCATTTGATCTAGAATATTTTAATAAGATTACAAAAGGAGGATTACCACAAAAAACCCTCAATATCTGTCTTGCTGGAACCGGTGTTGGTAAATCTTTATTTATGTGCCATCAAGCTGCATTCTGTTTAAGTCAGGGTCTTGATGTTCTTTA
>VTLG01011791.1_pt1 | contig 13867 bp, 19 predicted proteins | sample 4694571 | NCBI WGS metagenome assembly VTLG01 (sample SAMN12604809, study PRJNA352737) | marine metagenome | biome: ENVO:00000447; feature: ENVO:00000209|ENVO:00000569|ENVO:01000036; material: ENVO:00002151; isolation source: viral sequences binned using virsorter ...
CTGACTTTTTAGTCATACAAGCAGATAGGTCAACCAGTAAGGTATATATGGAATGGTCTATGTTTAAAGAGTTATGTTTAGAGATTTATGAATTAAAAAATGAAGTCGATAATTTAAAGGAGCAACTAAATGACAAAGAAACTGACACAAAAAGATAAAGTATTAGCACATTTAATAGAAAATAAAAAAATTAATCCTCTTGAAGCCTTGAATTTATATGGTTCATTTCGTTTAGGAGCAATTATTTTTACATTAAGAGAAGAAGGGCATAACATAGAAACTAAAATGAAAAATAATGGAGTAAAAAAGAATCATTTTGCAGAATATCATTACAAAGGTGATGGTAAACAAATGGATTTAGAAGATGTTATAAAAGGGAGTAATTAATATGAGTATTACAAAATCTTATGACCATAGTTATTATTATTTACAACAAGCTAAAAAATTAGCTAATTGTAATGATAAAGAATGGGATACTTTATCTAAAGTAGATAGAGATAATTATGAAAAATTAGTAAGAGATAAAGAGAATGACAATAAAAATATTACAAGGTAATTGCATAGATAAATTAAAAACTATTACAGATAAAACCTTTCATACTTGCGTTACTTCACCACCTTATTGGGGTTTAAGAGATTATGGTACTGCCACATGGATTGGTGGCGATTCTAACTGTCCACACATGAGAACTACCAAAATATCAAAAGACACAACAACTGGTCATAAAGCTATGTTTGAACAAGGTAATGTTGTAGGAGATGCAATATATAAAAAAATATGTCCTAAATGTGGTGCTGAAAGAGTAGATAATCAATTAGGATTAGAGGAAACACCCCAAGAGTATGTTGCTAATATGGTAGAGGTATTTAGGGAAGTTAGAAGAGTGTTACAGGATGATGGTACTGTGTGGTTAAATTTAGGAGATAGTTATGCAAGTAATGGTACATATATAAACAAATGGTTAAAAAAAGATAAGAATAAAGACAAACAACATTTGCACACAAAAAACGCAGATAGATACAAAGATAGAAAAGCGTATAGAAGTAATATAATTAAACCCAAGGATTTAATAGGCATACCTTGGAGAGTAGCTTTTGCTTTACAAGAAGATGGATGGTATCTGCGACAAGATATAATCTGGAACAAACCTAATCCTATGCCAGAGAGTGTTAAAGATAGATGCACTAAATCACATGAATATATATTCTTATTAAGTAAATCTAAAAATTATTACTTTGATAATGAATCTATTAAAATTAAAGCTATTAATCCTAATATATTGTATAAAGCTTATAAATCAGGCAAAAATATATCAGAGCAAAAATTTAATGAAACTAAAGTTGGTAGAAATTCTATATTGATAGGAGAAAAAGTACAAAAAAGAAGTGTGTGGACTGTTACTACTAAACCATACAAGGAAGCTCACTTTGCTACCTATCCACCAGATTTGATTGAGCCTTGTATTTTAGCAGGTTGTCCTAAAGGTGGTCATGTATTAGACCCTTTTGGTGGTTCTGGCACAACAGCTTTAGTTGCTGATAGATTAGGAAGAAATGCGACCTTAATAGAATTAAATAAAAGTTATGTAGATATTATTAATAATAGATTAAAAGCAGATAATTCATTATTTATGGAGATAGTAAATGATAACTAGAGAATGGTTATTAAGTAGAAAACACTCTGGAAAATATTTATGTCCAGAATGTAGCCATACTAGAAGGAAGAATAAACACGATAGATGTTTAAGTGTAACGATTAAAACAGAAGGTGTGGTGTATTATTGCCACCATTGTAATACAAAAGGAGGAGAATTTTATGAAAAAACCTACAGAAAAAGTGATTCAGTTCGCAGCAAAGAGGGGAATCAGTTCAAAAACACTAGAAGATTTAAAGGTCGAGGGAGGAATAGCCCAATATGGTAATAGAAGTTTAGAAAGTATTGTTTTTGGTTACTATAATTTAGACGGAAAAAGAGTAAATTATAAAGCAAGGGCTATATCAGAGAAGATATTTAAACAAGAAAAAGGTGGAGAACAAAGATTCTATAATCTTGATAATGTTTTAAACTCAAAGAACTTAAAAAACAATACTATCTATGTAGTAGAAGGTGAAATGGATGCTCTGGCATTGTATGAAGCAGGTTATGGTATAGATTGTATATTAAGTGTACCAACAGGTGCTGTAGCATCACCTACGGAGCAACCAGAGGTATCTAGGAAGTATCAATATGTATTAGATGCACTAGACCAAGGATTAGACCAAGCTAATTGTTTTGTATTATTGACCGATAATGATGAACCTGGACTTGCATTAAGACAGGATTTAGCTTCTATACTTGGGCATGGTAAATGTAAGTATTTTGATTGGACTGATGGTATTAAGGATGTTAATGAAGCTTTATTAAAATGGGGTAAAGATGAAATAAAATGGATGATTAATGAAGGATTATGTGATTATCCATTAGAAGGTATATATTCTTTAGATGATATACCACAACCACCCAAGATAAAACTATACAATCCTATGTTTGGATGGAATGAAGATGTTATGTTAGGTCAAGGTATGGTAAGTGTTATGACAGGGTTTCCTGGTCATGGTAAAACTTCATTTGCTATACAATTATGGACACAGATAGCTAAAGAATACAAAATAAACATAGGTATGTACTCTGGAGAAACTAGAGTAAAACCTTATGTGCAAAGAAATATAAGAACATTTTATCATAAAAAATTAGAATGGGAGCAATCAGATGAAGAAAAACACCAAGCAGATGAATTTATACGGAAACATTTTGTATTTCTTAATCATCCTAACAACAGTCCTGACTTTGACTTTATATGTGAGAAGCTACAAGATATGAAGGCAAGATTTGGTATGGGTGCATTTGTATTAGACCCTTGGAATAAATTAGAAACACCAGAGTTTGGTAAAATGTCTGAAACTGCATGGATAGGCAAGTGTTTAGACCATCTTACTAATTTAGCTAAAATATTAGATATACATATTATGGTACTAGCACATCCTGCCAAGCCAGATATGAAGATGGGTAACTCTGCACCAACTGCCTATCAGATAGCAGGTTCTGCCCATTGGTTTAATAAACCAGACCATATATTTAGCTTATGGAGACCTAAATTTGAGAACGAAGATGGGTCAAGATGTACGGATAGTTTGTTAACTATTTGCAAAACTCGTTATGAAGAGTTAGGGTATCCTAGAATATTGGATATACAAATGAATTTAGACACAGGATGTTTTGAAAAAATTATAGAAGAAGAAAAGAAACACGATTGGCAGGAAAGAAAGGATTTAGAATAATGGAATATTTATTTATTTATACGATAATTTATACCTTTATCGGTTTACAGAACGCAGGAATATTATAATGAGTAAGTATGTAATAAATTATAAAATGGAGTTTAAAACTAGACCAAGCAAATATGAAGTAGAATCAAAATTATTTAATTTATTAAGAGATGGTTTTACTTTGCGTACATTAGAAGAACAAGATGATTATGTTAGAAAAAAAGAAATAAGAGAAAAAAAAAGTGGTTAAAAAAAAACCAATACAAAAAGATGCTACAAGTGGTCATTGGAAAAAACTTATACATCATAAGTTATGTAGCTTTTGTGATAATGTCGCAGCTCATTATCATAAGTTTAAATTTTACTGCGAAGAATGTTATGAAAAATTAATAAAGAAAGGAAAAAAATGATTATAGAAAACATAATGAAAGAAAACAAAATTAACCTTACAGAGGTATCTAAACAATTAGGTATATCTAAATCTTATACAAGTATGCTTTTATCAGGAGATAGAAAAGCAAGTATAAATTTATTAAAAAAAATTAAGGATAAATATAAATATTCTTGGAATAAAATAATGGAGGATGTATGAAAGAGAAACTATTTTACTTTCCATTTTATCCTGCTTATTGGTTAGCAGATACCTCTGTATTAACTTTAGAGGAAAGAGGTGCGTATATAACCCTAATATCTACAATGTACCTCCAAGAGGACTGTAGCCTGTTTAAAAGGCATTTACAGAATATATTAGGCATACAAGATAAAAGAAAATTTGAAAGAATTATGAAAAATATATATCCATTACTTATAGACAACGGAGAAAAAATAACACAGAAAAGAATAAAAATTATTAAAGATAAGGTGCAGGATATTATAACAAAAAAGAGTGAAGGTGGTAAAAAAGCTATGCAAAAAAGATGGAGTAATAAACCTAAAGTATATAATAAACCAAAGGTAGTTAAGCAAGGACCTATACCTACATTATCTGCTGCACAAAGAGCTAGAAAGATGTTAAATGATGGTTATGAATAGTACGAACTAGGAGGAACATAAAAAAATAAACACAATATATAGTAATATATTCCCATATTATTAACACTTGTTTTTGTTTAATAAATCCTAGTTCGTTTTGTTAGTATATAAATATTTTTATAGTAATCAATCACTTTCTATAATCCAGTTATCTTTTTCCATCTGATAATCTAAATATAACTCTGTATCTGCATATCCTCTGCCTTCATTCATACAAATAAAAAAGTATTTAGGCTCATATAATTTACAAGAAGTTTCATCTCCTTTTATAGGGTGTGGGTGAGCTAATACAAACTTTATAGTAATACCTATAACTACTGCAACAAACAGTATTATTGATAAGCCTATCATAACCATTCTTACCATATCATACATTTCTTGTTGTTTTTTTAACTTTTTGGCTTTTGCTTCTTTTACTGCTTGTTTATGTTTGTCTATTCTTTTTTTTCTTTCTTCTAATATATAAGACCAAGTGCCATGACCAAACCTATGGTCAATTAATTGTTTCATTTCATATAATTGTTCTTGTGCTAATTTAGCATCTATTATTTCTTTAGCCACATTTTCAGTTGCAAAGTGGTCTAAATTTTTTGAATCTCTATCTTTTATTACTTGTTGTTGACCATTTAATGCTTTATCTACATGACCAATAATATCACCAACATCTTGTGCTGTTGCAATATTTGTTTTAATAAAATCTACTGATTTTTTTACTAATGCTATGCCAGTTAATACGGCAGTTACTGGTTCAACCATTTTGCTTCTCAATGAACCTATCAAGTTTGTTTTCTATTCTCAACACTAACTCCTTGATTTCTTTAGTTTCATTGTGAAGCTCGGATTTTGTAGCATAATCTTCTCTTGTTCTGTTTAAAAGTATTTGTAATCTATTTACTTCTGAAAACAGTTTAGAAAATGCCCATGCAAATGGTCCTAAAACCACAGTTATAATTATGTTCCACACCATCATAGGGTCAAGATTCATACCACTCACCTTTACGCATCATTTGTGATAATCGTATAGCCCTTTGACCTACCTGTTTTGCCCATTTAGAATCTAACATTTCATTTGCTGCTTTTTCCCAATTTTCATCTTGTATTGCAGCAAAGGTTTTAACCCATGTATTAGCATTAAATGTGCTAACACCCATATTAAACACCATATCTAAAATTACAGATTGTCTTACTTCATCTAATTTTTCTAAAAATGCCCAATGCTCTACTTCTTTGAGTATTCTATCCAAATCATTTTGTAATAAGTATCTAGCTTCATCTTCAGTTATACCTATATCCTCTATATTTCGCCCTATACCTATGGTTAGCTTATCAGAGGTACATTTGTATGGCTTTAACTCTAAACCCTCATGTAGGGTTATCATATCCAATAATTTTTCTCTGTTCATTATTTGTTTCCTGTTTTAAATTTTTTAGTTATATACATTATTACAGCATATACAACTATGGCATATATAGTAGCTATGGCAATATCTACTGGGTGTTCTCTCATATCATAGATAAACTGAATACCTACTTCTAAATCTGTTTTACCACCAGAATCTATATGGATATTCTTAGTACCCTCAAAGTTTTCTATTGTTTGTTCTATTTTCTAACTCCATTAGATTTAGTATCTACTTTTTTTATCTTATCTAGGCTACGCAAACCACCGATACCTAACATACCTAATAATAAAGGCATCATAACACTCATATCAGCTTGTGGTATAGTTATACCAAATCCAGAACATATAGGAGCTACCATAAAGTTTATACCTAATGATAACGCACATATCCAACCAACAAGAGGTCTCCAAGATGATTGAAACCAGTTACCTTTAGCTTCTTCTGTATTTAGTTTTATTTGTGCTAGTGCTAACTCTTGTGCGTGTTTTTCTGCCATTGTAGCTATATCATGGCTTAATTGTGCTGCTTTATCTTTATCTCGTACAAACTTACCTATAAGTTTAGTTGCTGGTCCTATTAATGCTGTTAATGCCATAATATCTCCTAATCTGCACTAAATGTTCCCATACTACTCCATAAAGAACCAGGAACTGTAGTGCCATTTTGTTTACCTAATTGTGCCATAGATTGATTTACATTTATAAATGGTCCTTTACCCCAACTAGATACATCCCATTGTGCATTATCCCAAGAACTACCCTGTGCATTTGTATAAGCTAACATTCTTTCAGAAAATGTACCTGTGGTGATACCTGCTTCTTCAAAAGTTTTCATCCAATCTTCATTGTATGTACCATTTGTATCAGAAGCATCTCTGCAACTTTTTTGTCTTAATGATTGCTGTGTCATGGTGTAAATGTACCCATACTAGAATAGTTTGCATCACCTTGGTCTACTGCTAATGCTTGTAATGCTTTATTTAAATCTGTATGAGAACTACTTAATTTATCATTTATATAAGCTAGTAATCTTTCATTATAAGTTCCTGCACCAATACTTCTAGCATTAAATAAAGCTAACCAATCTTCATTAAATGTAGCAGTAGTAGAAGTAACTCCTCTTACAGATGCTTGTTTTGCTTCTGAATTTGTTGCCATTATTGTTCCTTTCTGGGTCTACCTTTTTTTTTAGGTTTACATTCGCATAATTTACCAAATAATCTTTTTTTAAGTTTTATAAAAAAATTTTTAATTTTATTTATCATTTATTTATTTATACCTCTGTCCATTGTTTGTTTGCTTCATCCCATTTATACATTTTAGAAACATCCATATCACTAGGTTTTGCAACAGGAGCTTCCCATATACAAGTAGTTTCATTTAATACCCAACTATTATAAGGTTTAGGTGGTATAAAAGCATCTTTACTAGCATCATAAGTATAACCTACACCAGCATAATTTTTTCTTAATGGCGTTCCACCTTTTCTATGCACACCACCTTTTGTGTTATAAGAAGTTTGTTTGTAGGTATCACCAGTTCTTGTAGATATTTCTGTTTCTTTTCCATCATCTTCTTGTCTACCTTTTACTACTAAAACTACAATATTATTTTCATCTAATTTTGCAAAATGTGCCATAATATATCCTAACTAAAAGTTACTGTTTCTGATGCTGATGATGTAGCTGTAATTGAAATTGTAGTATAACCACCAGCAGTCGAAGATGAGCTTGTTACACCACTAGAAAATGTAGCACTTATTGAATCTGGTATTTTTATTACCACTAAACCAGAACCACCATCACCTGGATGTAAATTAGATGCTTGAGCACCACCTCCACCACCACCTGTGTTTGTGTCTCCATTCATATCAGCACTTCCAGATTCAGAAGCAGCTCCACCATCTCCACCTCCTCCAGCACCTCCAGCTGCAGGCGTAGTATTAGTATTATTTGCACCAGAACCACCTCCTCCAGCACGTTGCACAGCAGAACCAGTTATATCAGAAAATACTCCTTGACCTCCTGTAGATGTAGAACCATCTGAAGCACCATTATTACCAACTGCTCCAGCACCTCCTCCACCTCCTCCGTCATAAGGAGAACTACCTCTTGATTTACCCCCATCAAATCCTTGATTTGCAGTACCAGAGCCACCATTATAAGCTACCCCATCTACTACAAGACCTTTACCACCACCAGAACCACCAACTGATGTCATATTTGCTGCATGTTCATGACCACCACCACCACCTCCGTCACCATGCACAGAAGTAATTGTTGCAAAAACAGAATCATTCCCACTATTAGCTTGTCCACCACCACCACCAGATTCAGATGCACCACCTGCTCCAACAGTTATAGTATATTCCGTACTAGTTTCTAGTTCTAATGCAGATTCTATAGAGCCACCACCTCCAGATATTTTTGGTGTAGAAACTCCTCCAGCAGAAGTATGATTTGTGCGATACCCACCTGCACCGCCGCCTCCGCCGCCAGAGCCATGCCCTCCAGCTCCACCACCAGCTATAACTAGATAACTAACATTAAAAGTTGCAGCACCAGAAACACCACTACCAAAACCTAAAATATTATAACCAAAACCAGTCATATAAATAACTCCTTATTTAAGCATCATTTGCTGCATCCGTTGTAAAGAATAATTTAATTCCTAATAATTTTGCATCTGCTGTTAAACTATCAGCAGAAACATCTCTCATTATTTGAAAAAATACATATTCGTCTGTACTAGGACTACCAGCTATTGTTACTGCACCACTTTCTGCTGTAACTGCTAAATCGTTTGATGTACCACTCATTGCTTTTGCTGTAGGTCCTACTGCTGTACCAAATGCCGTATTTAAATCACCATTATCAGCTAAAGCTACTGCATTTAATACAAAAGCTGTTGTTCCTGTATTAGTAGAAGCTGCTGTAAAAAATGCTTGAAAAGTTACTGTACCTTCATTCCATGATTTAGGAAAAGCTATTGCAAATTGAGCAAATTCATCTGAATCTTTATCAAAATCTAATGTTTTAATTTCTGGTCCATTACTTAATTCTGTTTGACCTGCTTCAGCACCATTAGTTGTGTTACCATACATGGCAACTGCTGGAATCCATATTGTTTCTTTTCCTACTTTTTTAATGGTACTATCAACACTAACTGTTACTGTATCAGTAGAACCTACAACTGTATCTATACCTGTACCTCCAGCAATATCTACTGTGTTACCATCTTCTACTGTTTGATTACTACCACTATCACCAGTTAGTGTAAAAGAACTCATAGAACCTGCTGATGTACCTAACTGTGATAACATTTGAAAAGATGTACCATCATAGATTACAGATACAATAGCATTTTGTTCTATATCACCAGCTGCAATATCTTGGTCATTTTTCTTTTTTATATTTTTTGCACCAAGTGCATTTACATTTAAGGTTGATGCACCACTAGATGCGTTAGCTGCTTTAAAATGAAATACTTGTCCTGCTACATACGCAGTTACTGCTGGTGTTAAAGCTATTGCATAAGTATTAGCACTACCACTATCAGTTGCTTGGAATATTAAACCACCATCTTGTATCTGTCCTGCATTTACTCCGTCTGTGTGTGCTGTACCATCAGCTAGTGATGTTATCTTTTGACTACCTAAGTTAGCTGCACCTGTAAAAGCATTACTTCCATCTTTGTTAATAGCTTGGTTAATACCTGTTGCTAAATCTTGGTCGTGGGTATCGTGTCTGTCTGCAACAATCTTTGTTCCTGCATCTCTGTTACTTTGCCAAATCTGAGTACCTGTAAATACTCCATCTGACCTTGTGTATGTTCCTCCTGACCAACCCATAATTGTTCTCCTTTCGTTCTTTTTATCTTATATTTGTTTATAAATCAATTAATTATTATTTTCTTCTAAGTTTTTTCCTAAGTTTACTATAAATTGTATTACTTCTGGATTATGTCCTGCAAATATAGTTCCTGCTTTTACTAAATGTTTAAAATATAAATCTGGTTTATTATCTGCTGCTATTTTAGTACCTTGAACTAACCATTTTACTACTTTTGGGTCTGATAAAGCTCTTGCTCCACCATAAGCACCAACTCCAGTTAATAAAACATTTTGCAACCCTGTAACAGCTCCTAATGTTCCAAGTCCACCTAATAAAGCTAAAGTTCCTACAGATGATTTATCAGTAGGACCACCTTTTAAACTTTTTACACCTGATTCCCTTATAGCATTACTAACATTTGCTAAATAATCTAAATCATCAGATAAACCTTTATAATAAGGAGAGCTAAATAAAGTTTTTTTAGCTTCTTTATTTAAACTTGACCAATTATTTAAAAATGCTTCACTACTAAAAGTTTCTTCTATTCCTTCTTCTAACCCTCTTTGTTTTGTTGGAACTTTACCTAATTCTTCTATAATATTTTTTTGCACTAATGCAAATTCATCAGGTTTTAATGCTTGTTTTAAACCAAATATATACTGTGCATCTAATTTATTTGCATCTTGTAAAAATTTAATTACTTTACCATTATCTACATTTCTAATTTTATCTAAAACATTTTCTATTTTATTAGCACCAAATTTATAAAAACGATTAGCTGCTGCCATAGCTTTAAATGCTTCTGGTCCAGCACCTTTAGCAATACTTTGTAAATCTTCAGATAAAGCTCCATATATTCTTTTTAATTCACCTTGAGAAAAATCATCTAATAAACTTTTGCTAGATATTTTATTTCCTATTAAACTTCTTATTTCTTTTAATCTTTCAAAACTTAAACTTCCTTCATCTATATTATCTAATATTTCAGTTCTTAATTTTACTAATCCTGGTGATTGAAGAACACTATTTTTTTTAGCTTTATTAGTGGCTAATATGGTTACAGGTCTATTTAAATCATCTACGAATATTTTTTGTCCTTCTTCTACTATTTCACCTAATTCTGCTAAAATTTTAACATCTTTTTTTGTAGCTACTTTAGTTTTTCTTGCTCCAGAAGGTTTAGCTAATGTTTCTAATATATTTATTAAATTTGGTACTGATTGTTGTTGTAAACCTACTTTACTTCCTATTAAATCAAAAGCATCATTATAATATTTAGTTGATTTAGTTTTAAATCTCATTACAGAATTATCTATACCTTCTTTAATAAAATTATCTAAATTAGGAGGTAAAAATTTAGCATCTTTTGGTAAAATTTTATTTACTGTATTTAATAAAGATTTACCCATTTCTCTTTGTAAATTTCTACCTACTCCATATAATCTTTCTCTTGAAAATGGTAAGTTAGCATATAAACTTTCTAATGTTCCAAATAATTCTCTACCTATAAAAGAAGGTTCAGTTAAAGTTATAGACGCAGGTTGCACATTAGCTTTAGCAAAAATATCTAAATTTTTTGTTATTCTATCCTTAGTTGCTTTAGATACACCTGTAAATACTGCTTTACCAGCTTTTAGTAAAGCAGGTCCTCCTACTTCTGATAATCCTCCTAACCCAAAATCATAAAGTCTTTTAATACCATATTCTTTTGGTGTTCTTACTATTTCTCCACCACCTAATTGAAAAGCTCTATCAGATGCTTCTTCTGCTGCTAATACACCTAATCCTGCTCCTGCAAACATCTTATATGGGTTTGGTGCACCTTTAATTGCTCCTCCTATACTTGCTACTGTTGCAGCTGCTGGTCTTGGTATAAAAGCACTAATATCTCCTATATCAAATCCTGGTTTATTAAAATAAGAATATTGTCCTGTGTCTTTATCTTGTATTACAAAATTATCTCCTTGTCCAAATTGTTTAGTTGACACAGCTTCTGGATATAATTTTTTAATAGTAGCATCTTTTGATGCTTGATTAGGTGCTAGTCCTATAAAAGACCTTTCTGCTGTAGATACTCCTTCTGTGCTTATATTAGTATCTTTAATTTCTTGTTCACTAAATCCTGAATCTTGTACTACTTTTTCTATAATTTCAGCTTTCATAGCACTAGGAATATTATTATCCTCTATAATCTGTTTTATTCGTAATTTAGTTTCTATTATATTTGCCATTATTGTATATTATATTTATCCAATAAATATTGGTCCATGTTAAAATTAGAAGGTTTTACACTATTAGGTCTATTTATATATAATTTTTGAATATTAACAGGAAAACCAGCATACATAGTTTTTATATCATTATTAAGACTTTTTCTTAATGAAATTATAGCTTCTCTAAATTGTTTTTCTGTATTTAAAAAACCTACAGGTATAGTCTTTGCTGTACGCATAAATTCTGAAGGTGTAACAGCAGCTCCTGATACTATTCTAAGTTCTGTGTTTAATACTTTTTGTAATACCCTTCTTAAATTTTTTGCTTTATCTGATAATATACCTTTTCCTAATTTACTGTTTGGGTCTATTCCTCCTTCAACAGGACCTATTCCTGGAATATCACCAGTTGCAGGTATTAAACTTTCTAATTCATCTACTAAATTAACTAAACCATTTATTTTTGATTTTGCTATATTTTGACCTAAATTATTTACTTGTTTAGTAATTTTACTTTGTATTTGTACTGGAGCATTATCAAATTTTTCTTTTGTATCTACATCAGCAAATTTTATATTTGTTTTATTTAAAAGAGAATTTATTACTGCCTGTGTTTTATCTATAAAGTCTCCTTCCTCCGTAAACTCTTGACCTCTTGTTAATTGTGTAGCAGTTGCTATAATATCTTCTTCACTTAATTTTATATTATTATTTTTAATATATTGTCTAACAAAAATTTCCATATTTTTTTGATTTTCTTGAACTCTATTTGCTGTATCTTTAGTCTCATCTACTATCTTATAATCTGAGTTTTCATAAAGTTCATAGGCTTTAGTTTCTGGATTTAAAAGAACTTGTTGAATTTTACCATTGATAATAAATGCAGCAGTCTTAGTAGGAAAAATATTACCATCTTTTTCTACATTTACAGGTGATATATTTTGATATTTACCTTCTTCTTTTTGTTGTTCTGCTTGTAAGTAATTATATACTTCAAATGGGCTTCTACGAGAAGCTGAAGCTAACTCAAATAAATCTGCTGCTTTTATATCCTTTACATTTTGTTTACCTGTTATAAAGTTCGCAGCTTTTGCAAAGAAATTATCTGCTTTAGGTGTTCCTGCTATATCTACTGTTGTTGGGTCATATTTATCTCGTGTTCCTGTATATAAAAATCTTTCTTCTTCTGGTATTTGGTCTATTGATGTTATTGGAACTTTTACTTGTTCTTGTGTATAATCGCTAGTTTCATTAGGTGGTTGCATAGGTTGTGTTAAAAAACCTTCTCCTAAAGATTTAGTTTGTTTTAAGGCATCTGCTAAATTAACTTCTTCTATTGGTATACTTTCACTAGATGTAGTTTCATAAAATCTTCCATCATCACCTACTAATTTACCATCAACTTGTCTGTTAATTAATGCTTGAGTTAATTTAGTATCTGCTATATTTGCTTGTTCTTGTTTTAATTGTGCAGCTTGTAAGGCATTTCTTGACCTAATACCACCTAATACTTGTGCTGTTAATACACCTGCTACTGGTCCTATACCACCTCCAGCTGCTGCTTTATACATACTAGGAGAACCTATAGCACTAGATTGAGCATATTCCTGTCTAGCTCTTTGTAATAACTGTTGTATTAATGGGTCTTCTTGTCTTCTTGGAAATACTCTTGTTACTGCCATATTACACTCTTTCCATATTTACATCTAATTGGCTATAATCTACCATCATGTGTCCAAAGATATTTTCAGATACTGCTGATGGTTTTACTTTCTTAACTTCTTGTGCCATTACACCAATATACTTTTGTGGAGACCAATTATACTCAAACTCATAAATATTTAATCCAGATTTAGATTTAGATTTGTATTTAATTTTTTTCTTTAATCTCTTATCTGATGATGCTATTCCAGCTCCTATTTGCCCTAATGCTGCCATTTGAGCACCATAAGCATCTGTTGCTGTAGCAAATCTTTGGTTCGCATCAAGACCTTGTTGTTGTGTTGCTGCAAAGATTGGTGGAGGTGCAATGCTTGTAGCTGGTACATCTAATCCAGTTGTTGCTATTTGTCCGCCTCTA
>VTLG01007279.1_pt1 | contig 13862 bp, 15 predicted proteins | sample 4694571 | NCBI WGS metagenome assembly VTLG01 (sample SAMN12604809, study PRJNA352737) | marine metagenome | biome: ENVO:00000447; feature: ENVO:00000209|ENVO:00000569|ENVO:01000036; material: ENVO:00002151; isolation source: viral sequences binned using virsorter ...
TAAAGGGGAGCGTGATATCCTTCGGTATTGTTTCGGCATTATCGTTCGAAATATACGTGGAGTTGGTTTGCCTTGGGAAATCGGTTTCCTGATAGAATTGATAGGGTGATGTGTAAGTGCCACGGACTTCGTTAAAAAGTTCGCGCCTTGAAAATTTCGGTTTTACCGTCAACGACCCGGACAGGATATCTTCATCGTAACTGGCGCTTTGAGTTACCGCTGCCCCTGCAAAGACGTTATACTTACCCGCCTGATACACCGTGTCACCTGCCATCGCACTCATGATATGTTCCATCACTTCGACAGGCTTTTTATCCAATCTCGTGGAGCCATCCGCTGTATATCGTAGTTGCGCGGTTTTGGTAATGGTGTGGGTTCCCGATCCAGTACCCGTAATATCAACGGCGGTTCCCGCGTAGGCATTGGCAAGGCTTGTTGCCAGTTTCGCGGTAGCTCCTGTAGGCGTTATCGGCATGTAATAATAATCGGTAGAAAGGGCCAAACCCGCAGGGAGTGTGCCCGTGGTCGTCAGGCGGCATTTATCGCCAAGTTCAAATTCCTTTGTATCGGTAGCCCGCGTAATGATATCCGTGGTCGCCGCTGTAAATGTATCGCCAAGGCTTGTGACGGTTATATATTCATCGCAGATATTTGCTGCCGTGGTGATCGCCGTATCATTTACTTCGGCGCTTGTAGCTCCGATCCCGTCCGAGGACATAAGATAATCCCGCGCAATCAGGGCGGGGTTTCGCGTCCATCTCGTTTGACTATCGCGGGTATCGTAAACTTTTTTCCCACGGACTACCGCCTTCAGATTAGGTAAACCGCTCGGAAAAATGTCCCTATCATATTCCAAACGTACATATATATAGGCAACACCCCTAAGGCGGTGGTTTGACGTCCACGCGGAAACTTCGGAAACAAGGTCGCTATCCGCCGTCTGGGTTGCGGAACCTAAATGCTTTTTAATTCTCACTTTTCCGCTATAGCGGCCAGAGGTAACGTTTCCACTCCCGTCGATCATTGCCTCGGTAACTTCCTGATCGGAAATAAAAACCGATTTGATTGCTTCCACCTCGTGCCCTGCAACCGGAATAACGATGTGCAAGTATTTATTATTATCTCCTGTCGAGGCCCCGAAAATTATGGGGCCGCTCGATACCATCTCGCCATACACCAAGCGCCTCGGTGCAACGCTAGACCGGATCGCTTGGGTGCGGTCGCTGGATTCCGTGGAGTAATCAAACTCCGGTATTTTTGGCGCTGGAGCCAGTAAGCTCGAAGCCAGCGTTAAACCAAACACAGCTACAGCGGCAATAGGCCCGCCTGTAAAAAAGGCCACGCCAGCGGGAACGATGGCGGATACGGCACTGGCAAGGAAACTTCCGAAGCCCATTAGCTTCTACCCCAGATTAATTCCTTTTCCACCATTTGCGGCACAAACTCGAAACCTTTATCGGAAATGTAAGCAATTTGCTGATCGGCGTTGTTATATCTGCGTATGCGTGGCCGTTCCCAATCGGAAAGCCTACTTTCCACACTTAGGGAAACGGTTGCGGTTTCCCCCGCGTCGATGTTCATCTGGTTGATACGGCCCTTGAAAATCTCGATGGGATTGGCAACAAGGGCATAGCTATCATTTAGAAAACCCTGATAGAGCGTTGCAAAACGGTTCTGGTAATCTTCCGATAAAGCAATCGATAGGAGCGCGGTCGGGATTCCCGAAAGGGATATAGTAACGCTATAAGTTTGCAGATCCACGCCTTCTTCTACCACGGAAAAACCCGCAAAGTTGCCAACGCCCGTATAGGTATTGCTATCGTAAATTAAATCCCTATCTGCCCCCGTGTAGTAAATATGTCCACTATCAAGCGCCAAGTGGACGAGGGTAACAGGCCGGACCACATCGGCGGCAACTGCGTTTTGTGCATCGCTTGCAAGACCACGGGTCACGTCAAATGCTCCTCGGCAGAAAAACTGATCCCGTGAAATTTCATATAACTTTCATTCCACGTTATCTCAGGGGACGTGAGCCGCATCACGCAGCTTGGGCTTGCGGTTATGATTGTGGCATTATTCGCAGGGCTTACCCGGATTGCTGGCTCGATTGTAAAGGTCGCATTTCCGGAACCATCCGAATTGGCATCGGCGACCACCATATGAAGGGATCGGCCACTGGTGGTTGCATACGCTAAATAATCTCCCGCTTTCATTACGTTTGTAACGCTTGCACTCCAGCCATCGGTTACCAAGGAATTTCCGGTTTGCGATCCGCCATTAATCAAAGGCGTACCACCAAGCGCACCCTGCGCCGTTGTTCTCGCTGGATCGTAGCCATAAAACTGGTTTGCCTGTCCCCGCAATTTCGATAGGAACGCAATCCACTCCCCCGCTGCCGAAGCAGATAACGGGGCCACTGTATAATTCGCGTACCAACGGGCACCCGTTAGCTCGACTACTTGTGTAACCCCCGATAACGGGGAGCTAAAAGTCTGGGTATTCGAACGAAGGCCAAAAGAAGCCGTCGTGAAATCCGCGCTTGGTAACGCATAAACAGCCATCTATCTCCTGCCCGATATTTTTGCGTAGGACCCACCCCTATCAATGGCTTGAAAAACAGATGCAAAAGTTTCCTGTTTGATACGCTCCGCTTCCGCCCGTAGAACCTCAATTGTTGCGGGGTTGGCCCCAGAAAAGTCATAATTGTTTACGATTGTTGCGCCGCCGCCGAGTTTATCGTTTGGAATTACGGTTGCACCCCTGCGTCCGGGAACGATCATCTCCGGACCTTTTTCTCCGACAATGGCGGGTACTCCCGCTGGGGCATAACCACCCTTCGCATAGCCTAATCCCACCGTCCCGCCCACACCGAAACCAGTGGCTTCCGGATTAAAAATGGTCCCGAGTCCCTGTTTCAGAATCCCGCCAAGCGGTCCGGTGACGTGTTGGCGGATTGCCATCCGAGCCAAGTCCTTTACAATGCTATTTGCCATTGCCCGGAAATTATCGGCCACGCTTGCGGTCTTATCCCCAAGGCTCAACAAAGCGTCTTCGAATTGGCGGAGCCCTCGAACCGCGCTATCCTCCAGCATTTGGTTTGTATTCTCCGCAGCCTTTTGAAAATTTTCCAGCGGTGTCTGGACCCGCTTATAGGTGGAGCCGACACTTTCAATTGCCGCTTTGTAATTCAAAGTGCTTTTTGCGGATTCTTCGATAACACCTTTATCTACGGTCACTTTCAAGGGTGGTGTTTTAACTTCCCGAAGTTTTTCCATTGCCTCGGTAATCTCTTCTATTTCCCGCTTTGTGCGCTGAATATTTCGCCACGCCCTTGCTTCATCCCCAGCAGTAGTTGCTTCCTTAAAAACTTTTTGAAAATGCCGAAGATGGTTTTCCGCCTCTGCCAGTTGTTTGGATAACTCTGCGATTTTTTTGTTACGGCTTTTCTGGATGATCCCGAAGAACTCCCCTAACCACTTCGCCGCGTTCATGGCAGCAGTCGCAAATTCAATTAAATCCTTTGAGACCTGTTTGAAATCGAGGTCCTTCATTGCCTCTAGAATCTGGGCCATTAAGTTTATTCGGAAAGTCTCGCCCGCAAGGGTGAAGTTATCTTTTATTTTTTCCGCGTTCCGGAGCAAACTTTCGTCAATTACCAATCCAAGCGCCCGCGCCCGTTCGATCCCTTCGTCAATCTCGTTAAGGCTCAGTTTGGAGAGCATAATTCCAGCGGTTCGCCCAAACGCGGCGGCACTTAACGCGGCCCTATCCTGTGCGTTCTTCAGACCTTGGATTCTTCCAACCAGTAAGCGGAAGGCGCTCTCATTATCTTTTGCGAGCAATATCTGGCGTTTAAAACCATCCTCGTTGAGCTTGTTGAAGAAAGTAAATAATGCGCCCGTCCCTGCTTTCATTTCCCCTAGACGTTTACTCATTGCGCCAAGGCCACTATTAAGCTGGCCCTGCGATATCCCCGCAAGATCCGCCGCTACGCGTAATTCTTGGAGCGCCGAGGTACTAAAGCCTATCGCGTCGGCAGTCTTTGCAATTTCATCGGCAAAGTTAAGGGCCTTTTTGCCCAAGGCAATCAACCCAACCCCCAAGGCCGTCATTGCCGCACCTATTGCGAGTACACCGACCTTCAATTTTTTCATGGACCGCTGAACGGAAGAGAACGCTGCCTTGGTCTTATCCTTGGCAGTTATGTCCGTTCGTATTTCATTTCGAGCCATTGGCTTCCTCGGTTATTTGAAAATAGGCAATCCATCCCAGAAATTCGTCAAAGGGGATTTCCTCGATTTCGGAAACGGTCTTGTGGAGCCGATCAGCCAACGCAAAACAATTCATGCGAAGCGGATCGGATTTTAGTTTTTTGCAATATCATCCACTTCGGAATGGTCGATCATTTCACCAGCGATACGGGAGATAACGCTAAACTCAGCGGTACGGAGTAGAGGTTGTTTATCCTCAAGGGTGAATACTTTTTGCCCGTCCGAATTTTCCGCCTTTGCGATAATTACATCCACAAGCACACCAATATCGTCCCCGTTAATGCCTTTATACCAGCGTTTTATTTCGCCCAGCGTTATCGGTTGGGAGAAAAAGACGGTAGGGTTTTCCTCGTCATCAGGCCATTCGGGAACTTCTATCTGTTTCCTACCAAGACTTTCCCGGTGGGCCTTAACCCGCTCGATTATCGGGCTGGGCATTAGACAGTCGCGCTAGCTAGCCCGGCAGTACCAGTGAAACCGATTGTGGCTTCAACCATCCCATCGAGGGCGGCTGTCCTCTCGATAGATGTAACGATGATCGAACCCGTATAATAAGTGTCCGAGCTACTAGCGCCTTCCGGGTATAGATTGAGCGTTGCGGTTGCGGAGTTGGTTAATGCGCCTTGACCGCTTGAATCAGTTTCATCCCAAAAACACTCCAAGGACCCCGACCACGTTTGCAGTCCGAGTTGGTATGTGCGGGCAGAATCACCCATTACCGTATCCTCAATTGTTTCTGTTTCTTCCGACAAGCTCCAGCTTCGCACTTCCGCTACCGTGTTGCTTCCGACTTTCACAACACCTTCTGAACCTCTGTGATTAGCCATTTTTTACCTCCTTGTTGGTTTTTGCTGGTTTTTCCGTTTTACGTTTCCAGCCCTTGGAAATCATGTATTCGGAACTGGATTCATAAACCTCGACTTCCGCGCCGCCATTCGGGCTGACGAGAATTACTCGTTTGTCCATATGGACCTCCTATTGTGCTGTTTCGGCGTTATTGATTGCCGTTCGATAGATGATGGAATAGGTGAGCCTCGCCATTCCGATAGGCCTGTCCCCTTCCGTAAATTCGAACTCGGTGCGGGCAAGAATTGTGTCCTTTGCCTTCGATCCCCGGGTAATATCGGTCTGCATTGCCGCCTCTATTTCCGCGCAGATGGTATCGAGGGTCGTGTCATAGTTTGATGCTGCCCGGACGAATGCTTCGATTACCACATCGAGATTTCTTTCAAGGCTGCGGGTCCCGGTCATAGTATCCACCTCGGAATCTTCGCTTGTGGTATAGACGCAAAGGCCGGGAAGGTTTCCCGTTTCCAAAGGGTAAACACGGGTACGAAACACGTTACTTCCTGTAGTGGAAAGCGAAGTTACCGTAGTGACAACATGGTCCCGGATTGATTGACGGACATGGGCCATCTACACCTCCAGCATCAAGGTAGTAATACCAGTGCCGTCATCCTCCACATTTCTCACCGTGTACGTTACCGAGTTAACCACGAGCGCATCGCCGTTAGCTGCGCTCGCAACGTCCGCAGTCCGGCAGATAAAACTCGGATTAGAAGTTCCAACGCCGATATTAGTCCCGATATCGGCAGACATATAATCGTTATCGAATATACCAAGAATGCTCGAACTACTGCCACCAGATGGCGTGTAAGTTCCCGTAGTCCCGAACTCATCAGAATCAAAAAAGAGTGCACGTTCCGTATCTCCTTCGACCGCCACGGTTTTATTTCTTCCCGCGTTTCTTTATGGGTGCGGCTGTTTCGGTCGTCAGGCCTACCGCCCGGTCTTTTGGTTTTTCTTTATCTTCAACGGGCGTGGCCTTGCCCATATTTATGACAGCGATTGCATCATTCTCCGCAAGGTCAACAATAGACCCCGCTGGCGTGTGTTCGCCCCGGATGCCGCAATCCTGAGTAATTTGAATTTTCATTTAAACCTCGAAAAAGTGGGAGAGGCCGAAGCCTCTCCCGTTAGTTTTAGGTGGTGGTGTAATCGAGACAGGCCGCAAAACTCTGTGCATGCCGCACGCCTACATCCAAATCTTGGAATACGACCACGCGGGTGCCGCCTTTCGAAGAGTTGGTGTAAGGATCGATAAGCACATCCGGTGCAGACCAGAAAGCAAGAATTATCTGTGCAAAATCACCGAAAATCATGGCCGAGCAAGTACCGGAGGTTGAACCTTTTGTAAGGTCGCTCGGAACGTGGTTCGTGATACCGAGTGGATAACCATACAATTCGTTCCAAGGGTCGTTCAAGATCATAACGCTATCGGAAGACCCGACCTTCGCGGTTCCGGCAAGTTTCGCCTTTACCTTTGAGTTGGTCAGGAAGCCCATGCTGTCGGAAATAGCTGCATTATCCTGTTCGACTTCTTTCACAAGACTTGTGACAGAGGCCCAAGTAGGAGCGCCGCCGTTTGTTCCGATTGCTACGGAACCTATCCCGGCAGTTTTCGTAATACCTGTGGGTTCATTTGACCCCGAACCTTCTATTGCTACATCCTCGATCTTGGCCGCTACCGCGTTCAAAAGATCATCTCTGACAATTTGCTCCGCAGATGGATCGCTTTGCAACATCAGCTTCCGCGAAATATCGGTCATAACTCCGAGTGTCTTTGGAGCTAACGACAATTCACCAAAAGCCTGATTCTGCTCGGAAACCGCGTTGTTCTCGGCTACGAAAGCCGCTGAAGCAACGGTACTTAACTTCGGTATGGACACATCGCCTTTGAGTCCGGTCATTACCCGTGCGCCCATGGAGCTTACTACCAGCTTTGAACGCAGGGCTTCGATGAACTCGGAACCCATGTGATCCACGCCTTTGAGATGACCGCCATCGCCGTCACTTCCAGCAATAAGGTCACGTTGGCCCCATGCGTGTCCCGGTACGAAAAAGCCTTTTGGTGTTCTTCCGGAAACCCGACCAATCTCGTCGGAAACTTCCCGTTCGAAACCGGCTTCCCGCCAATCGTTAGATGCTGCGGCACGGATAGCCCGCATTAACGAATAACGTTTTTGCTCTGTAGGTGTAAGATCCGGTTCCGCTACTTCCAGCGGTTTTGCGTCTCCGATCTTCTCTAGCAGAAGTCCACGGAATTGCTCGATGGAGTACCCTTTTCCGACTGCTTCATCGGCAAGGTCCCTTTTGTTGTGCTTGGCACCGAGGGCAATAATCTCGGTGACCTGTTTTGAGTAGGCAGCGCGTTCGGCTTCAGCGGCTTGGGCACGAACCTCCTCGACATTAATTTCTTGTTCCATTGGTATATCCTCCTTGGGAACTGGTTGTGTTTTATCCGACCGCCCTACGCCAACGCTTTGATCGGCTGGAATAGAAACAATCGAACTTTCGAGTGGGGTCCATCGAGTAGCTTTGAAAACCGTCCCGTCGTCGCGCTCCTCTTTAGACAAATTGTCGATGCGGTAGCCAACCGAAATATTCGAGCGGATACCATCGACCACATCGGAAAACACTTCGTCGGCCAATGCGTTCTTTCCAAAACGCACGTCAGCCCGCAACACGCGGTCTTCCCCGATGTCGGTTTTCTCGATAACTCCTATTTGCTGTTTAGGATCGTGATCCAGCAACAGCGGTGCGCGGCCGGACCCCAAGAAGTCGAGGTCGATGGCTTCTGCGCTATGTTCGAGTATTTCAAGACCGAATGACCGTTCCACAGGCTCTTCCGAGCTTACAGCGATACGGATGGTCCTTTTTTCCTCGTCCATCCAGTCCTTGCGAATTTCCGAGGAACGATGGTCGAGCTTGTTTTCCTCCCGAACGGGAGATTCCCCTGTAGTAGGGGTTTCCGTAGTTTCCATTTTTCTACTCCGTAGAGGTTACAATTGGTTCTGCGTTGGCTTTATTGCCGAACGGCTGGAATGCGAGGGATATTCCGTATTGTGCCGCGAGTTCCTTTTCCCTCTGGATATTTTCAAATACGTCCTCGATATCCGCTCCGTAATGTGTCGCCACGTCTTGCATGGATAAGAGGCCGTTTTGAATCCCCGTTACCTGCGCGTTGATTTCCTTCTGGGGATCAACCCAGCTAAAACCTCGCGGCCTATAGATAATCTGGTCGCTGAACTTTTCGAACTTGGTCATGGGGAGATTGATGTTCCCCGAAGTCATCGCCGCCGAAAGCCACGCTTGAAAAACTGGTTCGATAAAATGCTGGACGAGAAATTGCTGAATGGTCCTGTAGTGGTCCCGCTCATCCAGTGCCCCCTGCCTTATAGAGGAATAGTTGACCGACTCCAGATCGCTCGCCAAAGCCGCATAGGAAACACCGAGGCTTGACGCGATTCCCCGTAAAACGGCCTTGTGAAACTCCGAAAACGCCGTAACGGGATGCTGCGGATCGAACATATCGATTTTCATCCCTGCGGGAAGCTGTTCAAACGACCCCGGCTCTGCCGCCATTACAGGCGTGTGGGTATTTTCCAGATCATCGCCCGAATAACCGTCGCCGTCCGGAGAAGTAATAAAACCCATTTTGGCCGCAGACACGCGGGCTGCAACTAACTCTGCTTCTCGATACCCGTGGAGCATCTTGAGACTATTAATTGCAGTCGCCATTGGGGGAGCGCCCCGTGTCTGGTGCGGGCGATCCGATTGGAAGATATGGAGCAAGGTCGATGCTGCTACACGGGTATGCTTGCGGCTGAATGCGTTCGTAAATTCCTGATCTCCGGGATGTTCTTTTAGAAGGTGGTAGGCGACCGAGCGTCCGAAATCGTCAATCTCCACGCCCATACGAACGCGGTTGCCATTCTCCATCTTTGTATTGAGTTGCTCATCGAGCAGATCCGCCTCTAGAAACTGGATTGCGAAACGGTCGGGATTATCGGCTCCCGGTATTAACCGGACGAGGACTTCCCCATCCCTCGATAACGTTTCCACGACGAGGCGTTGCGCATCAACAAACGAAAGTCTGCCATCAACTGTGCAAACGCCACGCTTGCACCAAGATGCCCAAGCCCGCTCGATAAGACGGTTACCGGGAGCGTCGAGACTTCCATCTGCGTTTCGCGCCTTTGCCTGTACGCTGACACCTTGGCCGACAACGTTGGTTTTAAGTAACTGAAGATAGCGGCGAACATATTCGTCATTACGGGCTAATTCCCTGCATCTGTTTCTCAATATGCGGAGGGCGGGCTTTAATTCGCTGTCCGATGATCGTGTCATCGTGGAAAAATCCGCGAAAAGCCTTCCCGTATTCATTCCCGAAAATCCCCGCTTGCGGGACTTCCTTTTTAAAAACCTGTCAAATAGGCCCATCAAAACCTCGCATGGACGGTCGAACCCGTTCCGATCCCGTTTCTAGCCCTCTCTTTACGCAGTTCGCGCAAGTACTCGGCCTTGTATCGATCCCGCCACGCCATCAAATCGGGGATTGCTATCTTGGTGAGACTGCGACCGTTAATACTGTAGCTAGCCACATCCCCTGCGGCCCTGCCCTCTAGAATCGTTTCGATCTTTTCGACCATGATCCGCGCATGGCTCCGGGGATCGGTTGTTGCAGCGTCCCGATTTGCAACCACTTCCCAAGTTCCGCTATCAAGAGTGAGGCGCTGGCTGTCACTATTTCGGGTGATATACATCTGCCAGCGGTAGGTGCCAGCGGTGTAGCTCGCCGTTGTCAGGCTGTTTTCCTGTACTAAATAATCATCACCGGAAGCAGTTGCGGTTATCTGAATTTCGGTCGATCCGGTGCCTTCCAGCCTTGCCGAATATTTGAGGGTATACGAACTATTGGCGTAATCGGTGCCGAGATCGGTTCGCTTCCATATGGCGCGATCACCCGCTACAATTTTTTCCGGCTCCGTTTCGGGAGCATTGTCTGTATCAAAAAGATTTGCCATACAGCTTCCTTTCGGTCGAAACTATCCCCGCCACGAGTTCACAAATCCACTTTTTGATCGGGTCCGAGTTGGCGGTCGATACACTGGTTCGGCCTTTTCCACGGCTTCGGGTTTCTTTACTGATTCCGAAAAACGGGCCGCTACCTGATTGATGTTTGTGTTCAGCAATGCAAATGCGGCAATCGCATAAACCCGCACGTCCAAAGCCTCGTTCCGGGGCCTTGTTTTTACCCACGCCCTTTTTGCCCGTCCCTGCGAATATTTTGTAATAATCTTCTCTGCGGTTAGCTGGCGGAAATATTCATCATCGCGCACAGGGAAGTGCAAAAAGCCGGGTCCGTAATCAACAATCTTGAGGCGCGAATAGATCAATTCCTTGGCCGTATCCACGCCAACGGGGAAAAGACGTATCTTGCCAATGTTGTTTTTGCTTGGGCGGCCAACGAGGGCTTTCCCCTCCCCGCCTACGCCCTTGATTGCAAAAACCCGCCGCCCCTCCCTTGAACGACAGAAGTTATAAACCGCTTGCGTAAAGTGCCCGCCCGAATCCACGCATGTAGCGCGGATCGGAAGATCAACACCCGAAGGGTGCGGATAGGTGTTTTTCAGAAAATCGTCGAGTTCATTCCATATCTGGGGTGCGGAGGGATCACCGTAAAGGGTCACATAATCCACGCTCCAGCTTTCTTCATCCCTGCCCCAACCAACCACCTCGGCGGTTAAAAAGCCGTCATTTACATCGACCCCCGCGCTTAAAAGGACCACCTCGCTTGGAAGACATTCCGTCCAATCTTCATCCTCGCGGCGGTCGGCAATGGCCGTATGTTCCAGTTGTTCGCCCGCATCCTCCCACGTTTCCGCAAGGTAGGTATTCACGAACACGCGCAACTGTTCCGGTAACTTCTTTGCCGCCAGAAATTCGCGGGCGGCTTCCGAAAGGGTTATCCAAGGGGAATATAATCCCGATAAATGAAAACCAGCTACCCCCGTAAATGGTGCGGTAGCAACCCACTCGCCTTTCCGGATAGCACGTTGCCTTGCGCTTTCATCCCATGCGCTTCCGCATTCCTGACAGACGTAAACCGCCTTTTCGGGTTTATTTTCGGGCCACTGGACGTTTGCCCACTTCAAGAAATCTTTCTCGCCGCAGTCTGGGCACGGTACAACGTATCTTTGTTGGTCTGATTCTTCATAGGCACTTTCGATACGGCTCGCCCCCTTAACAGTGGGGGTCGAGCATAGTACAAGCTTTCGATTAAAAAAGGTTGCCGAGCGTTTCTTTGCCAACGCCACCGGGTCACCTTCGCTTCCAGCAGAGACAGGATATCGGTCAATTTCGTCTGCAAAAACCACACGAATGGGACGTGAAGCCAGACTCGACGGAGAGTTCGCACCGCAGATCGTAATATGCCCCGACGGGTATATTTTGTGTAACGTCGTGTTCCCACTGTCCCTCGCCCTTGGGTCCCGCACTTTGTCTTTGAGCACGGGACTGTCCCGGAGCATAGTGGCCAATCTATCTTTAGAAAAGGCCTGTGCCATCTCCAGTGTTGGTTGTAAACAAAGTATAGGAGCGGGATCGTGGGTGATATAAAACCCGATCCCGTTCAATAACAATTCGGTTTTCCCTACCTGTGCCGCAGACATGAAAACCACGGATTCGACCGCCGGATCGCTCATTGCGTCCATCACACCTCGTTGATAAGGCGCTCTTGCCGTAGACCATTGCCCCGGCTCCGCGCTAGCTTCCGGACTTAGCTTTCTTTCCCTGTCCGCCCACTCGCTTATTGTTAGTTTTGGCGGTGGAGCCATTTTTCGAAGGGTTTTTTCGAGTACTTTTTCCAAGCTCGACCGTGCTTCCGGTGCTGTCGCGTAGGCCTCTGGCAAGCTCTCCGAGGGCAGTATGGATGCCATCCGTTATCAATTCCTTTACAATCTTCTGATCGGTTTCGGCTGTAGCAATAGCCGCAAGTTTGGTAGGCAAAGCCAGCATCCGGGTCCGGACCCCGCTTAATATCTGGTCCCATTGTTTCGCCACGTCTTCAATGGAAACCACCTCGGCCCTCGCCTTCGCCAATTCCATTTCCGCCATTTCTGCCTCGGCAGCGGTCTTGCGCTGGCGGGCGATATCAATGGAGACTACCCCAACATCAAGCGAGCGATCCCGCAGGTAGTGGATGTAGCCCTGCACCGCTGGGACCAATTCATATCTTCCGCGTTCGGATTTCGGGATAACGCCTTCGCGAGCTAGTTGCTGGATACGTCTTTCACTTAAATCGAGTAGCTTGCAGATCGTGGATAGCGGATAAGTCGCGGGATCAGGCATTAATCAACTCCGCTTTTTTCCCCGTATACTCTTCCCAACGCTGGATAATCACGTCTGCATATTTCGGATCAAGTTCCATAATGCGGGCGTTGCGGCCTGTTTTTTCACAGGCAATTAATGTGGAACCGCTACCGCCAAACGTGTCCATAACAACGTCGCCTGTCTTGCTAGAGTTTTCCAACGCACGTTCAATCAACTCGACAGGTTTCATTGTCGGGTGCAAATCGTTGGAACGCGGCTTGTTAAAGTTCCAGATGGTCGAGGCATCGCGGCGACCACACCAATAGTGCTGCCCGTTTTCTGGCCAGCCGTAGATTATAGGTTCGTGTTGCGGGTGGTAGTCGGCGCGTGAAAGCGAAAACGTGTTTTTTGCCCACACAATATTGCAAGACCAGTGAAAACCAGACTGACCGAACGCCTCACGGAACTGCGGCATCGCCTTATCGGAGCAGCAAACGTAGGTAGGCGCACCCGGTTTTATAACGGTCATCCAGTTGGCAAAGACGCCTAGCAAAAACTCTTGGAAATCCTCGTCCGACATATTGTCGTTAACGATGCTGCGATTTTTGTGCGGCTGTTTTCGGCTATCTCCAAACGGCGACCCTTGCTTGTAATTAACGTTATACGGCGGATCGGTAAAAATCATGTCGACCTTGGCATCGCCGACGAGCTTTTCGATTACATCGTGCTGAGACGCGTCACCGCAGATAAGCCTGTGCCGACCAAGCTGGTACATATCGCCAAGAACGCTATCCGGCTCTTCCGGCGCATCCGGCACGTCGTCTTCATCGGTAAGGCCCGGATTTTCTTCTGCCAGTAGCTTGGCAAGTTCATCCTCATCAAAGCCCGTAAGTTCGAGGTCAAATTCGTCCCCGTCCAGATCGCCAAGCTCAAGGGATAGAAGTTCGTCATCCCACTCCGCCTCTTGGCTAACTCTGTTATCCGCCAGCCTGTAGGCTTTTATCTGTGCTGGTGTGAGGCCTTCCGCAATATGAATGGGTACATGTCCCAATCCAAGTTTTCTCGCAGCCAGTAGGCGCGTATGCCCCGCAACCACCACCATTTCGCTATCCACGACAATGGGTTGGCGGAAGCCGAACTCTTTAATCGAGGCCGCTACCTTTGCTACAGCGTCCCCGTTTTTGCGGGGATTTCGTGCATAAGGGATCACCTTCTCTAAATTTACGGTTTCTGTTTTCAACGAAACGAACCCCTTTTGAATTTTCTATCGCTAAAAAAGTTTCGGGGTCGCGAATTACCCGCACCACATCGGCTAGGAAGGACCCGCTAATGTAAAAGAAATTCCTCCTGATTATCAAAAGGTATTTGTGAGAGCCAATCTGCGAAAGCCATCGCATCCTCCTTTGAGTCAAAACCAGTGACCGCCAAACGGACAGT
>VTLG01004781.1_pt1 | contig 13859 bp, 20 predicted proteins | sample 4694571 | NCBI WGS metagenome assembly VTLG01 (sample SAMN12604809, study PRJNA352737) | marine metagenome | biome: ENVO:00000447; feature: ENVO:00000209|ENVO:00000569|ENVO:01000036; material: ENVO:00002151; isolation source: viral sequences binned using virsorter ...
TGTAGTTGATCCAAATGGTAAAACAATTCACAAAATAGCAGAAATAATTAATAGACTCCAGAATGCAGAGTTTGAGGTTCTGGATGTAAACTTTGGAGACTTTCAAGCATGAGCAGTTACGAATCAAATCTATGCGACCTTAATGATGTTTTATTTGTATTACCGGAGGCATCAAAATACAATCAGAGATCATTACTCTCTCCTAATTGGGTAGCATCTGGAACATCTAACCTATATAATCTTTACTCTCCCGGATATATTTCATCGGATGCAGTATTATATAAAGATGGTCAAGATTTAGGAGTAGAGGCTGGATCACAGCCTTCTAGCGGTGGAGAGTGGAGATATACAGATAATCTTATTCAATACTTTGAAACAAGCACAAATGTTAGCCAATTAAATGGATCAATCTGGGAGATCGGTCAAGATACAGATACATTAATAACAAATACAATCATTCCTAGAGCTAGTGATATGATTCGATCAATGACTCAACAACCTATCTATCCAAGAAGAGGCGTTGGCATTGAAAGTAAAACAGGCCATGATTTCCCGGAGGTTATTGTAATGGCTACGGCATACCAAGCAGCAAGTCTTATTGTTGGTGTATATGATACAGAATTAAGAGATGAATTAGCCGGGCAAGTGATGAACGCAGAAGAAACAGGAATCATTGATAAAATAAGGAATGGATCAATCTCACTTTATCAACATAATGATCTAGCATTAAACAAAGGCATTGTAAGAAAAAAGTCAGTAAATGGATCAAGTACAGCCGACATTGTAGACATCCGAGGAAGATGCACAGTTGAATATGATCTCATTGAGGTCAAAGTAGATCAAGGTGGCACTTTAACAAGAGGCTCAGATAACACTTCAATTACTTATTCAACCAAAGGACATTCATCTGCTGGATTGCAAACTGCTGATCTTGTAACAAATCAAGTTATATCTGGAGGATATGATTCAATCGGTAGAGGATTAGAAGTAAGATTTTCTTATGGTGTTTTAACAACCGGAGATTCTTGGGAGGTAGAATGTTCTGGAATAATAGAAGCTCAAGCAACTCCTGTTAAAATGGTTAGAGCTGAAAGAATATGATAGATTATACAAACCAGATTCATAAAGCGATAGATAAGGTGGCCTCTGTTATTACTAAGGAGATAACCGGTGTGCCTATGTCCTTTTCAGAGAACAGAGGGAACTCTAGTTTCTTTCTATCTCCTGTAAGTGATGATATTACAGAAAGGTTTGCATCAACTGTACTTAGGCAATATACAATTCTTTTAGTTTATGAGATTACAACAGGAGGACAATATTCTGAAAATGTGTTTAAACAACTTTCAAACATAGCTGAAAGAGTGAAGATTATTTTTTCTGGTGGTCAATCATCAACAGAGGATGAGTATTTCAATGGTGTATGTGAATCAATAGAATATGAAAGGGATGAGGATCAATCGAAAGCAAGAGCAAACATTACTTTAACAGTTCAAAGGTTAGAAGCATGAAGATTAAAATTAAAAAAGGTTGTGAAATACCACTTGGTAAGGGTTGGTGTTTTTTACGATCTGGATATGATGAAGAATTGATTAAGAAAATCAATGAAGGCAAAGAGGTAGAAGTAGATAAAATTCATCCTCTTGCTAGAAAATTAGTTAAACAAATAAAAGATAAGGATTAGAATATGGCTATCTCTGGAACAGCTTATGATCCAAAACTATTTCAATTTTTAATAGCAGAGCAAGATGCCTACGGAACTATAAATGGTGCATCTGGAAACGCTTATATCGCTCTTGATGTTGATAGTATTGGATCACCAACACTAGGAATAAATCAGACTTTGGATGTTAGAAGTGGAGCAAGAGTTTTACTTGATACTCACTTTTTTCAAGATAATGTTGCATCAGTTAAAGAGTTTTCTGTTAGTGGAACAGCTACAACTGAAGGACTTGATTTATTACTTTCTCATTTATCATTAGATGCTTCAGCACCTTACGATATTGCTTCAAATGTTGCAACAGGATCATTTAAATCTGGTGATACAACAACATCAAATCAAGTTCTTTCAATCGTTATGAAGTCAGCAGCAACCGACAGCGATCTAACTTTTAAAGATTGTTTTTTAACCCAATTAGTTTTATCTGGAGATGCTGGAACTGAAGGCGGTCGAATTAAATTTTCTGCTACCTTTCAATCTGGAACAAAAACAGCCTCTGGTGAACTTACAGCAACAAGTATTGTTGTTGATACAGCAATTAGTGCTAATGACTATTTTATGTCAAGTTTTGATGCAAATGATAGAATTATAGCTGGTATTGCTAATGCAGTTGTTTCCTCTTTTTCATTAACAATAGATAACCCTATGAGTTTTTCTGGTATCACATCAACAGGATATGAACAAGCAACTAGAAGCGGAGAAGTAAGTGCATCAGCATCTTTTTCTATTTTGTACGATAATAACTTTCTAGATATGTTTGAAAGATTCAATACAACTCAAGTTGCTGGAGCATCAACAGGACAAACTCTTTTGAATCATCAAGCAGCTTTAGCAGATGGAAACTTTGGCTTTGATATGCCTAAATCAGCAATTACAAATGTATCTTTTAATGAAGGTGCTTCAATGATGTTAGATATAGAAGTAAAATGCTTGGGAGATGGTGCTACAATTACAAATAAGTTTCTTGGCGTAAGCTGTTAAGGGATAGGGGGCGTAAATGAAAGTAGTATTAGATGACATAGAGATCATGGTAAAAGATATTAAATATGGTCAAAAACTAGAGCTATTAGGACATTATCAAGATGTATTAAAACCGGTACATGAGAAAACCGGGGAAATATCTCAAAGACAATTCAATACTTTATTAAGTCATGTGTCAGAGATAGCCTTTTTAAATGCAGAGGATGATTTAAAAAAGTATGATTATAGTGTCCAGATAAATCTTTTGACAAAAATATTATTAGATTATCTTGATCTTTCGGAAGAATCAAAAAAAGAAAATGGGGATTGAGTTATGCGGTGTGGCATTGGGTTTTTGGTAGGAAACCACACCGACAGTTTACGCTCCCTTATATCGCTCAATCCCCAACAACTAAACAAAAAAGGGAATTTTCAACAATAAATGACATCTGGAAAGAAATATTACTCATTGAAGAATCTGATAAATTTAGTCTTGGGCAACAATTATTTTATCTTATTCCCTTATTTGCAAACGCTGATTATGTTATCACTTCTAAGGATGTGCAGTTAATAAATGAATATCATTACATTACAGATTATCATATCCCTCTAGGTGATACTTTAGATAATACAGATGCTCATAAATTAGTGATGTTTAATATAATAAAAAATGAAATGGCAATAGCCTTAAAACACAAACAGGAAAAACATGGCAACCCAAAAAGTTAATATTGATATACAAACCAAAGGAGCTAAGAAGTCTAAGGATGAACTTTCTGGATTAACAGGAGCAATTAATAAAGTAGGTAAAGCAGCCGGGATCGCATCAGCAGCTTACTTTGGAGCTAAAGGTTTAATTAGTGCATTTTCTTCTGTTATAGAGGCATCTGCAAGGCAAGAACAGGCAGAGAAGGCTCTGGAAGTTGCATTGGGAAGAACATCAACAGCATTATTAAATCAAGCCTCATCATTGCAACAAATGACAACAGCCGGAGATGAAGCAATCATCGAGCAACAGGCTTTTCTAGCATCTTTAAAATTTACAGAAGATCAAATAAAGACGATCATTCCGGTCGCATTAGATTTATCAGCAGCTACCGGTATCTCATTAGAATCTGCTGTTAGAAATACATCAAAAACATTTTCTGGACTAGCTGGAGAACTTGGTGAGCTTGTACCTCAATTAAGAGAACTTACACAAGAGGAAATGAAGGCTGGAAAAGCTGTTGAAGTTCTAGGTGATTTATTTGAAGGACAAGCAGCAAAGCAATCAGAAACATTAGCTGGTTCATTGACTCAAATGTCAAACGCTGTTGGTGATGCTGGTGAAGCAATAGGAAGTTTATTAGCTCCATCTGTAATAAAAGTTGCTAGTGGTATTAAAACACTAGCTGAAGGTGTTGGTAATGTTGTAGAAAGATTTAAAAATTTTGGAACAGAAGTTGAAGATGTAATTATTGTATCTTTAGGAAAAGAAGCTCCCCAGAGTTTACAAGAATTTAAAAGCTCTTTAAGTGATTTAAATATTACAGGATTAGAAGCATTAGGAAATCAATTAATAGAACAACAAAAAAATCTTACAGGATTTAATAACAGAATTGAAGATGTTGATGCTTTTAATGTTTTATTAGAAAAATTATTCTTGGTTAATAACGAGCTTGAAAAGCAGAATGAAATTTATGATGACTTAAATAGTGCTATTGATAGAAGTATAGATATAAGAAGAGCAGATCTTGATATGGATTTTAAAAAGGTTGAAAACTTTGAGATTATAAAGAAAGATATGAGGGATCAAATTAAATTATCTCAAAACTTAGCCAATGCTTTGCAAACTGCATTCGATCCAGATTTAGGAGCTGGTGAGGCGTTTAAAGGTTTTATTTTGCAAGTGATGTCTAGTATGCAAGGAGTTATTTTAGCATCAAAAGCTATGAGTGAGGCTCTTACTTTTGCATTTGTTCCTGGCGTAGGTGTTGCTGGATCGGTTGCTGCTCTTCTTGCTTTAGAAGCTGCAAAAGCCGGAGTAAGAAGTATTGAATTTGCAGAGGGTGGTATTGTTCCGGGAACAGGAAATACTGATTCAGTACCAGCTATGCTAACGCCCGGAGAGGTTATCCTAAATGCAGCTCAACAAGAAAATTTAATTGGTGGCATGGGTGGTAATATTACTGTGAATATATCTGCTCCATTAGTTGATGAAACAGTAGTAGATAGTATTATTCCAGCTATACAAACAGCCTTAAATGAAGATAGGGCAACTCTGCAAGTATAATGGCTTTTGGTTCATCAATAGGATTAGGAAATATAAGAGAGAATTGGCTTTTTAAATTAGCTAATAATAATAGTGGTTTTCTTTATTTATCTTTTGCAGATGTTTTATATAGTTCAAATTATTATAGAGGTGTGATATTAAATAGGCCAAGCATATCTGAATCTATAGACTTATCTAAATCAACAGCCTCAACAAGTGGAATATCAATTACTATACCAGATTTTGATTATAATGGTAATCCTGTAAGCAAAGAACTTTGGGGAACAAACTCATATTTAAACAGAGTTGTTACAGTTCATTCTCAAATAAATGAAGATACACCAAATCAGATTGGAGCATTTAGAGTTTCAAGTATTAGCAGTAATGGTAAAACAATTACTATTAAAATGATAAGTCACAGAGCATGGGATAATATTACAGTTCCTAATGTAAAAACTCCTTTAGGTAATTTATTCCCAATTTCTTATGGTGATTTCACAGTAAATACTTCAACAGTATCATCTCCGGCTTTTTGTGATTCAAAGAATCTTTATCCAGCCAAAATAGAAAAAGTAGAAAATGATAATTTTATTGCTTTAAATGTAAAAAATTCTAGTGCTGGTAAATTACATTTTTATGATAAGAGTGCAGATATTTTTGTGTCTTTAGATGATGTAAATAATTCTAGTGTTGCATTAGGCGATGGGTTTGCAAATACAACAGATATTGATTTACATAGAGGATATAGGTTTAGACCAAATTCAATTATTGCAAATGATGATTATGCAGATTATAGTGATAATGGTGCTAATACAATAGATAACAGCGATACCACATTTTCAGCTTTAGATTATGGCATTGGAAATGGAACTTTATCTAATAGCAATAGAACTTGGAATCTTGCAAAAACATTTAATGCAAATGTTCCTCAAGTTCAGCATGAAGTTCAAGAATATAAAACAGGGTTTACTTTTGAATTTACTTTAGATGTTACCATGATTGGAGTAAGTGGAGATTCAGTAACAATCGGAGTTGATATTAGTGATAAAACTACAGGATCTTATTCAGAGGTTGTTCAATTTGATTACACAGCAGTTTTTTTAGCTACTGGTACTCATAGTGTATCAGATTCTGAAATAGGAGTTACCGGAGATTTTATTGGTTCTGGTGCAATAACTGAATCTAAAACAACACAATTATCTGGAGATTTTAAAGCAAATATAAAAGGATTAGCTACAGATACAATTTCTTATCAAGTATCTATTTTGATAAATATGCCAAATTCAACAGGAAGGCAAATAACAGCAGTAGATTTTGATCTTAAAATGTATGATACTTTTATTCAACCTAAATTACAAATTCCTGTTAGAAGTACAGACGAGGCAAAGCATAATTCAGCATCGGAATCAATAGCAAAAGTTGAAAAATTATATATTGGAGATGATGGTTTAACTAAAACATACAATGGAGGTTCTGGAGTAGTTACTGAAATTCATGAAGCTCATAGAGCATTACTTAAAGATCATACAGGATTAGATGATACAGATGGTAATATTGAAGGATGGAGCAGTTTAGATAGTTCTAGAGATTGGAAGATTAGAAATTGGATAACAGAGGCAACCTTATTAAAAGATGTTTTAGAAAAATTACAATATGAAGGCGGTTTTATTTTTAGGGAAAGATTTGGATCAATGCAATACATCCATATACCAGACAGCATAAGTACAATTACAACTCTAACAAAAGATGATATTGCCAACATATCAATATCAAACTCACCATTAACAGGAATAAGTACAAAACAAAATATTTCTTATCAAAAACATCCAGCAGAAAATAGATATTTAATTAATGTTACCTCAACAAATTCAACGCCTAGAACTATATATAATATTGAAACAAAAGAAAATATTGAAGAAGTTAAGTTGGATGCTTATGTATTGCCAACCATACCAACTTCACCAGCAAACTCTGGCAATAAAGCAAACAGAAATGATGATTTTTATAGCTATTATAATTTAATTAATGGCGATGTCTTTTTAGAATGTACTTTTGATCTAGTTAATCCAAAATTTTATGATTTAGAAGTTGGAAAATTTATAGTCTTTGATAATAATAATATGTTTCCAGAAACTCCATTTGGGCAAAGTTCTGGCACATGGACTAATTTAAATATGATTATTACAAGCACAAAAAGAACTATCGGAAAGATACAAATTAAGGCAAGAGAAATATGAGCTATAACAGATTTAAAACACCTAGAGCATATGTTGATCTAGTTAGTTATAATTTAGCTAATGGTTTTAGAGATTTAGATAACATAACAACAATTCAAAACGATGGAAGTACAGCGATTACTTTTGATGCTGGAAGTAAAGCAAGTATGTTTGATATGAAACCAGCAAATTTTGCATCAATAGCAAATACAAACCAAGCATTTTATATTCAATTTGATTTTGGTGAGTTTGCTGGGTCATCTGATCCAACAACTGATGCTCTTTCAGAAACAAACTTTTTAGCTATTCTAGGTCATAATTTTAAAACATCTGAAGCTATGTTCAAGGTTGAGCTAGATGATGATGTAAATATGAGTTCACCAACACAAGTGAGTTTAGCAGCAAATCATTCTAAAATTATAAATGCAGATGACAATGCAACAGGAGGGAGTAATATGTTTATAAAAGCTCCTAAAAATGGATGGAGTTTGATACATTGGACACAAGCTGTGGACAATAGATTTTTAAGAATTACATTCAAAGATTATGATGGAGCTAGTCAAAATTTTGCAGCAGATGTAAATATTGGTTCAATTATGTTTGGTAAATATGTGGACTTCAAAGCTCCAAATCTTGATTTAACAACTTCTATTAATTATGATGGTACTAATATAAATAGATCTGTTGGTGGAAACTCCTATGCTAACTCAACTTTTTTTGGAGAACCGGTCTGGAGTCATACCTTACCTTGGAATCTTTCAGATGCAACAAACCAACAAACTTTTTTATCCAATCGTAGATATGGAAGAATAAGGCACTCACTTAATTTTAATTTGTTTTCAGATGAAACTTTATTTGCACCAAATTGGTTTGCCGATCATGATACTCCAGCGGATTGGTATGATTCAAATAGTTTACATTCATCATTCTATAATAGAATATTAGGTCAGCATCTACCTTTCTTATTTACTATAGACTCCACAAGTACAACAACCGGGGATTATGGTATGTTTAGACTAGCCAATCCATCTTTTGAAGCTCAACAAGTAGCACATCAATTTTATAATATTGGCTTTGAAATAGAAGAAAGCTGGTAGAATTTATCCTGTCTATCGTAAGCCTCTAGATTTTTTTTTAATTTAGAGGCTTTTTTCTTTTGCACTTTTATTTTTTTGTATTATATTGATTGCGATGAGACAATTAAATAACAAACAATTTGATACAAAAGAGGGAGCATCAGCTAGTCTTAGCGAATTGTCTCATCCTCAATTAGCTCCCTCTGTATCACAAAAGGATGAGAATTAAATGAAAATTACTGAACAATTAGCTATTGATGTAATGAAGAAGAAAATATCTTTGGATAGCTTTAATAAACAAGAAAGAGATCAAATATTTGATTTGCTTTTTGGTGAAGAGTTTATGAAATCTAAAGATAAAGGTGCTAAAAAAAAGTACAAAGTTGAAGGAGGTAAGTAATGAATTGGAGACATAGAGTAGAGAAAGCTATTACAGGAAAATTTCACACTCCAAATTTTTTAAATGGCAGAAGATCAATATGTGAAAATAAGGATGTTGAAAAGATAATTGATAAATGTAGAATAAAATATTCTGGCTTCAGAGATATGAAACATACATCTGGAAATAACTTTAATAAAATAAAGTATTATGATGTAGGTGGTACAACTTACAGAGTTAAGATGGGATATGTTCCAGATCAATGTGGGCATTATCAAATACAGAAAGAAGGAAAAAAGGCTATGAAAATTGTGGAAAGAAAAGAAATTTACAATAGCTATGAGGAAGTTCCAGATGATTTAAAAAATAAAGTTGATTTTAGAATGTGTGATGAAGATATGAAAAAGGTGGTAGTGTGGAAATTTATAAGGGGAGGTTGTTAATGCAATCATCAGAAGTTAGAACCTTGGTAGCCGGTAAAAGGCTACCTTGGGAATCATTAGAGTTATTAGCTCTTAAAATTATAAAGAACCGATTAGAGTCTTTTTATTTTTTTACTGAAGGCAACCTCGACAATATGGATAAAACCTCCATATTAAGGCAAATAAAGGCTTTATCGGACAACTTAGAGGATTTAATTAGGTACGTTGATAGTAATATTGATAAGCTAATTAAAAGAGATTCAAAAGGAAATAAGGTTTGTAAGTTTTGCGAAGATAAAAGAGTATATGTTTGTGAGCCTTGCATGGATGATTGGGCAAAAGAATTAGATGAAAAGATGGCTAGGGATGCACTAGGATTTGATGAAACTATGAAGAACTTAAATGATTTAAGGATTGGTAAATGATACAATATACAGTAAGTAAAGAGGAACATAAGTTGATCTTGGAGATGATTGAGGTCTTTAGTAAAATATGTGCAGATGAACAAAAGAAAGAAAGATCACTTGAAATATTAAAGGACTTATCGGATGTCAAAAAACAAACTACCATCAGAGAAGATGTTGAACCCGGAATCTGCGACTGAATCTTCTGGGTTTTTTTATGTTCCTCATGATATGAGGTATCATGCTGAAATACAATATGAGGGAGAAATAGCGATGAGATATGTTTGTGCTTGTGGTGAAACCTTAGATGAATTGGCACAAGACATTACCACCGAACTCCGCAAAGCTCGACATCGCCTCCCTCAAATTGTTCATGTTGAAGATTTGGAAACCGGAGAATTAATTACCAAAGATTTTATTCATGATTATAACAAAGGAGTGTATAATGGATAAATTGGAACTGTGGATGTTTACCTTCCTAGATTGGTTGGAAGATATAGCACCATATATGATTACAGCGTGTTTATCAATAATTTTTTATCAACTAATAACAAGAGGAGTGTAAATTGAATCCTAAATTAGAAATCCCTATAGGCGGATCAGCAGATATAACTTTGCAGTTTGATCAGCCAAAGATCGGAGAAGGCCCGAATGGCCCTTATTACTTATATGGTGTTGAGGTCATGGGGCAAAAACATAGCTATTTTGCTAGTGAAAAAGCTCATGATTTATTGCAACATTATGAAAAAGGTGATGTTGTTAGGGTAGATCATAAAGCCTTTGGAGATGGCAAAAGTGTTTATAATGTTACTCCTGTAGCTGCTATAGCTAAGAAAAAACTAGCTCAAGATGATTCTGCTGAAGGTAAAGTAAGGCATGGATTTGCTCTGGAAGCATATAGGCAAGGAAAGCAACTTAGTACAGAAACAATAAAAGAGATAAATGAATGGGTTGCATTTGTTATGCTTGGACAAGATGAAGAAGAGTTGCCTTTTTAGTGACTAAAGCTCAAAAAACTAAACTAAACAAATTAGTTCGTGAGTATGTTCTCCTAAGAGATAAGATGTGCTTGAGGTGTGGTAAGACTAAAAATCTTCATGCCTCGCACATCTATCCAAAAGGAAAATTTAGAAAAATGCAGTTTGATACTGATAATGTAAAGGCTTTATGCCTAGGATGTCATCTTTATTGGTGGCATAAACATCCGATAGAAGCCAAAGAATGGGCAGAAAAAGCATTAGGTGAGGAAAGGCTTGATAGATTAAAAAAACAAGCTAACACCATAAATAAAAATAAATTAGATTATAATCTGTTAAAGGATGAGTTGGAAACAAAAATAAAGGATTTTAACGAATGAAAATGCTTGATTTATTTGGTGGAATTGGTGGTTTTCATCTTGGTTTTAAACAAGCTGGATTTAAGATTGATTGGTCTGGATATAGCGAAATTGATAAATATGCAAGTGCAGTTTATAGAAAAAAATTTAATAATATACAGGAGTTAGGTGATGTTAAATCTATTCGATCAAAAGACATTCCAAAAATTGACTTTATCACTTTCGGAAGCCCTTGTCAAGATTTTAGCCTTGCTGGAAACCGTACCGGGATGGAAGGAGATAGATCATCCCTTATTACCGAAGCAATTAGACTCATCAATGAGTGCAAACCTCGTTTTTTTGTCTGGGAAAATGTTAAAGGAACATTCTCCTCAAACGATGGCAGAGACTTTTGGGCAATTATCAAAGCCTTTACCAACATTGGGGGTTATAGACTTGAATGGCAACTGCTTAACACATTGTGGTTTTTACCACAAAACAGGGAAAGAATCTACCTTGTCGGAGTTAATAGAGAAAGACCCAGAAGAAAAATTTTTCCTATCAAAGAAAACTGTTCAGAGGTTGATGCGAACAAAACCAAAGAATATATCAATACAATTACAGCGAGATACAGCGCATCAAGAGGAACAAGAAGTTACATTAATCAGAGTAGACAGTTTCAGCAAAAAGAAATGATAGGTGACTTTCGATATGATGAAGGGATAAGAATAAGAAAAGAATTTAATTCTCCTTGTTTAAATACAAGAAATATTCCTTTGTATATAAATAAAAGAATGAGAAAATTAACAATGGTTGAATGCGAAAGGTTGCAAGGTTTTCCAGATAATTGGACTCAAAAAGGTATTATTGAAAATAAAGAAGTTGAAATATCAGATAATCAAAGATATAAACAATGTGGAAATGCTGTTACTGTAAATGTAGTTGAAGCAGTTGCAGGAAAAATAAAAAAATATTTTGAATAACGGTTACATAAAACTGCATAGAAAAATTTTAGATAATCCCTTAGTGATGAAATCATCAGATCACTTTGCTCTCTGGATGTATTTGCTATTGAATGCAGCTCATAAAAAATATGATACTTTGATTGGATCAGAAAGAGTTACATTGAATCCCGGTCAATTAGTAACCGGAAGAAAAAAGATAGCAAAAGATTTAAAAATAAATGAGAGTAAAATTCAAAGGATTTTAAAACTCTTTGAAATCGAACAACAAATTGAACAACGAACAAACTCCGTAAGTCGTGTTATATCAATAGTTAATTGGTGCGACTACCAACAAAGTGAACATCAAAGTGAACAGCGAGTGAACAACGAGCGAACACTATACAATAATACTAAGAATATTAAGAATATATATATAGATCAATTTAATGAATTTTGGAATGTATACAATAAAAAGGTAAGTAAACCCAAAGCGATTACTGCATACAATAGAGCATTGAAGAAAGTAGATCATAAGACTATCATGGATGCTTTGAAGAAACAGAAGAAGTTATGGGTTGGTAAGGATAAGGCATATATTAAACATCCTACTACTTGGTTGAATCAAGAATGTTGGGAGGATGAGATTGAACATATACAACCAGCTAAAGAATTTACTAGGCCAAAGTTCCAGAAAACACCATCTGGATTGTATAAGGCTTGGTGTATGAAATGCGGAAATAAATTACTCCCTAATGAATACCAGATAAAGGGAAGTTCAGAGTGTTGTGGAGTTGATATGGTTCCAGAAAAACCAATAATTAATGATACAAAAAAACAAGATGAAAAAATAATAGGAGCAGTATTTAATTATGAATAATAGTTTTGATTGGTTATTTAAAAACCAAGTTAAAGACCATAAACATAAATTTAATTTTGATTCTAAACTAGCAGATGAAAGAATAAAATATTGTGAAAGTTGCAATAAGTGTTGGGAATTTGATAGATTCACATCACGAAATCCACATAACCGAGCAAAAAACAAACTTTTTTATAATTATTATGAAGATTTTCCTGTATATGGAAAAGAAAAAGAGATTTGCCCTAAATGTAAGGAGTAATTAATGGAATGTCCAAGATGCGGAAGTGGTCATTTAAATAAAAAAGGCTATCATTATAGTCGAAAAGATGGTACAAAAGTATCTAAAAGATACATCTGTATGAGTTGCGGAAAGCAATTCAATATCTCCCTAGAAGAAGAAGTAAGAAATACAAAAGACCTCCCAAAAATTTTATTATATGATATAGAAACTGCACCGATGGAAGTATTTGTCTGGGGATTATATAAGCAATATATTCCCCATAACAATATCATAAAGAATTGGTTTGTGCTTAGTTGGTCGGCAAAATGGTTATATGATGATAAAATACTTTCAGCAGTAGTAACTCCTAAAGAAGCAAAAGAACGATCAGATAAGCGAATTATTAAGGAAATATGGCAGCTTTTAGATAAGGCAGATATTTGCATAGGTCATAACATAGATCGCTTTGATGACAGGAAACTAAGAGCAAGATTTATTGATAACAATCTTAAACCTCCTACACCTTATAAAACAGTTGATACTCTGAAGGTGGCAAGAAGAAACTTTGCATTTGTATCTTATAAACAGGATTACTTAACAAAGCATTTTGATCTTAATGAAAAGATTAACACCGGGGAGCTAGGAGGCTTTGAATTATGGAAAAGATGCGTTGCTGGAGATCAAGAAGCCTTAAATCATATGTTAAAATATAATAAGCAAGATGTCCGGGGATTAGAAGATGTATATCTTAAATTAAGACCATATATAAAAAATCATCCAAATCTAGGAGTTATGATGGATGAAGATGTTTGTCCTTGTTGTGGATCAGATCATATAGAAGAAGAATATGATTCATTTTATTATACAACAGCAAACAAGTTTCAAGTTTATAGATGTATGGCTTGTGGAAATCCAAGCATTAGACATAAGAAAAATTCAAACACTAAACAAAGTAATTATAGGAGTGTGCCATAAATTGCCCTATCAATCTTTTTATTTCAATTAAATCATTAATTAAACTTGTGAGCTGAACACATAGGCAAACAAGATAAGATGTGTTGGTGTAATTGAAGAATGATAAATGTAAGTAAATACT
>VTLG01016980.1_pt1 | contig 13859 bp, 19 predicted proteins | sample 4694571 | NCBI WGS metagenome assembly VTLG01 (sample SAMN12604809, study PRJNA352737) | marine metagenome | biome: ENVO:00000447; feature: ENVO:00000209|ENVO:00000569|ENVO:01000036; material: ENVO:00002151; isolation source: viral sequences binned using virsorter ...
GATAGATACGAGAAGTACACTGTATTGCCCAGGCCACGCGGGACCGTGAGGAATGTCAGTGTATTTTTTGGGATCACCAAATCCTTGGCAACTACTATGTCAACTGCTGTAGCTGCAAAATTAAAATAAATTTCTACTGCTGCGTAAACCCCCAGGGTGGCTGTCGTAGAAGCAAGTGCTAAATGTTCTGTGTCCGTTACACCGGTATTAGCGTCTGCGGTAGCAGCAGTATTGACAGTCCAGATACCGCCTACAGTGGCGTTAAGTGCTTCCTGAACCGATCTTTTGTGTAGTTTAGCCATAATATTTCTCCTTAATAATCAATGCCAAATACCAGTTCAATATCCCCAACACTAAAGGATGGGGTTGTATTGCCTGGGTCATTCTCGCTGGAAACTCTGCCAGCAACATATATACTTGACGAATCAGATTCAGCTTGTAAGATTAATGGTAATTGCGGATATGTTTTAGTTGCGTCCGTGAATCCTGAGTAGCCCTGCATAATGGTATAAACCCGACCGCCTCCTGGGTTCTGTTGCAAGTTGCTTCCAAAGATATATATGCAGCCCAGATTCTTAGCGGTAGCAAAGTCACTATCACTCATATTCCAGGCGGCATTCACAGTTCCTGCGCTTTGGTTTACCTGAAAGAACCAAAGTTGAGCATCGAATAAACTCGCTGACTTAGAATTGATTGTGATATTAACTAATTTAGAACAGCCACCATTATAAGCGACCGCAATCGGTATTTCTGTGGTGTCAAATAAAACATCGTTGTTGGAATATTGTACGCCTGTGATTGTCGGAGTGACTCGTATTGCTGCTCTTTTTGCAACTATATTTGCAGCTTCCTGCGTCGAATATGTGTGGAATTTTGTTGCCATTTCTTCTCCTAATCTCTAAGGTTGTGACACAACCGTGAACGAGCCCAGCTAAAAGTTTATTTTTTCTTTTTACTGAATAGCTTCTTCTTTGGTTCTGCTTTTTTTACTTCCTGCTTCACGATCTTGGGACCGCCAAATTTGTCTTTAATTACTTCATAACCATCATTGACCTTCTCCTGCGCTACCTCACGAGAATCAGTATGCATGTAATGGTTTTCTTTTCTAAGTACTATCATAAGTGCTCCTATATATATACCCCAGCCGATGACAAGCACCGGCCAGGGTATCGTTAACAACCAGGTTTAGGTGTTACAGAATTCGATTCCTTTAACGTGGTTACTGGTAGTAATGACAGCACCATAGATGATGTCAGCGACTCAAATGTTCCAGCAAGCTTTTTATCTTGCATCCCGGTCTTTCGTCCGGGTATCGGCATATCTTTTCTACTCATTGAGTAGGCGCGGCCTCGTGGGAGAATTATTTCATCTCCTATGCTCTGCCCCTGGCTTTCGCCTTCGGTTCGGGTTGGCGTATTTTTCAACTTAGCTTCCCCGCTTAATTCCGCACTCATAATCAACATAATCACTTATGCTGACGGCAATTCACTTACCTTAGTCCCCAGGTAGGAAACGTCATATTCGCTTTGTACCCGAATATCCTGCTGCACTGCAACCGCAATCGCAGACTTGTGTACCAGGTACGCCACCTCGATTCCATCTGACGAAGTCGTCGGTATAAGTGACGATGTGAAAACTGGAATGCCAAAAAGCATGCCTACGTTTCCAGTATTCATTGCGGCATTATCTGCACCAAAACCAACACCAGTACTTGAACCGGAAGCAATAAAAGCCTTCGCGTTCAGGAGGTCGGCGTAGATTAATGGGTTAACAAAAAATGCGCATTCATCCTTGGGGATGTCGTTTGACATCAGAGTTCCCAGGGCAGTTTCGACATCAGCGTTGGACATACTGTTGTTAGCAGCCAAGTCCTGGTTTGTACCCAGAGTCTGAAGCAGAGCTTCAATCTTGGTATCGACAGCTTTCAAATGTTACAGTGAGTTTTTTATCTCACATCCCAGCGTTTCCACTGGGTATCGGCGTACCTTTTCTACTCATTGAGTAGGCGCGAACTCTTGGATCGATTATATTCTGCATTGCAGTTTCACGATCTACGCTCTGCCCTTGACTGCGCTTTTGCACCCAGTCTTCAGTTCGGGTTAGCATGGCTTTCACTGTAGCCTTCCCGCTTAATTTCGCACTCATAATTAACATAATCGCTTATGCTAACGCCAAATTAATAGCCAAAGCATATGCCATTGATTGGGCATACTTGTCGAACAACTGTTCGTTTGCCTGGATCATTGCAATGTCTTCAAATAGCTTCGCAGCGTATTTGTGTTGATCAATCGACAGACTGATCGTGGTTTCGACATTGGCAGTGTAAGACACTGCTGTGTCTGCGGACTTGTCCGCAGATGCCACTTCCTGGATGGTAGGAATGTGGAGTGTATCCCCACGACCCTTCACCAAACTGGAATAGTCATCAAAGAAAGGCTTAAGAACCAGGTTCTTCTCAAAATAACGATAGACCAAGTGTTTTTTGCAGGCTCTTTATCCTGCATCCCGGCGTTTTCACCGGGTATCGGACTATATCTTCAACTAAAAATTATTTTAGTTGTCGCGGACTCGTGCCAGGATTATATCTTTTCACCTGGTAGTCTCTGCGCCTGGCTGCACTTCGCACAGCCTTCGGGTCGGATTGCCTTGCCATTACTGGTTTAGGTTCCCCGGTCGGTTCCGCAATCATAATTAATGTAATCACTTACATTAACGGCATTAGTATACCAGCACTCCAGAGTTCTGGAATAAAGACAGTAACATCAGAATTTTGAGTAACGTCACCTGTAAAGCCATAATAGTTAGCCATTTATAGACTCCTTATTAGAGTTAAGGTGCCCGGCGATAACCCGCAACAATCTGGTCCCAGTGTTTCTTACGATCAGCATCGGACATTTTGGTCCAATCCTCTGGGATATCTTTTCCGGCAACCGCCGGATTGTTTGCAATGTTAACGCGGGCGGGTGATTGAATTAATTTACCATGTAACGCCCTGAGTTTGCTCAAAGGCAAGTCTCCAAACGTATCACGGTCTTCTTCAGAAAAATCAGCAAGAATTTGTTCACGCAATGCAGCTTCTTCAACCTTCGCTTTCTCCACAATTGGTTCAAGCTCGGCAATCTTAACAGCGCGTTCTTCCGCAAGCTGCTGCCATTGATTCTGTTCTTCCATCTGTGTCTGACGGTCCGAATCAATCTGCTTTTGCAGCTTCGCGAGTTCCTGCTCACTTTTTTGCGCCCTGGAACGATACTTCTTACTTTCCTGTACTAAGGCTCCATAGTCGGGCGATTCTATGTCCTTATCCTGGCTTTCAGGAGCCACCTCTGTCGATATTGATTGTTCAACTAACGGCTGCTCGACATAAGCCGCTTCTTTGCTTTCCGCTGGCTGCGGTTGTGCTGCTTCAGACATACTGTCTTCTCCTTTTTCTAGATGTGGAGCACCACCGGTACCCCATGTTGTTTAGAAATGTTTCTTGCCACCATCTCGGCAATACCAACCGCGATCTTCTCTTCAACCAGCGGTCCTAATTTTTGATCTTCAGCGACTCTGCGCCTTGCGTCATTCACATCCAGTTTGGTGCCGGCTTTGGACTTGCGAATCCCGTATTTTATTTGAATGTCATTACGCATTTTTGCCGACTGTACCCTGAACTTGTCAAACATCTGGCCAGTCAGCGTAAAATTGACCGGATCAGTGCTGAAATTGATCTGGCCGCGCTTACCGGTCTTACCCGCAGCCTTGCGCCTGGCATAATCCTGGGTATACCGCTTAAATGGATTTCCATCTATATCCATACCCTGGCGTATCTGCACCTTATGTGTTGCATTAATGACATCAGCATATTTCTTGATATCATTCTGGCTAAAATCCAGTATCTTGTCAAACTTGAACATCTTCAGGAATAAAGAAGTGTCGGCAGTTGGCACCACCGGCTGCCTCCAGGGCATCTGGTTTAATAGCGCGTATCTGCGCTTTGGTTAATGGCTGCTCATCTAAGAACTGCCTGCATACCGGCCGGTTCTTATTATCGCGAGGTCCGATATAACTATAAAGCGTTCCAGGCGGCAGGCCGTCTGTCATTGTGAGCACAACAGCACGGCCATAATTGGATAACATAGTCGCAACCATATTATCTATCCTGGGAACCGTAGTTTTAATATTATTGCGCACCAGGTCACGGATTTGGTCACCATCAAGATTGCTGATAATGCCCTGGGCAACACTACTGCGAATAGACTCTGCAACATTTACCGTGACTCCATTGATCGCGTTACGGTGGATACGTCTAAGTGCCTGAATCTGAACTTCACTCGGGTTCCCGAAATATGGCAGACCATCCAATAAATTATCGCTGAAATCCATGTAGGTATCGATCCCGGCCACCAGGCCCATAGTTTCAGCAACGTCATCCTCATCATAGACTAACCTCCCAAAATTGAGTAAGGCCAGTACGGCCAGGATTTCTTCAAGAACTGATTCATCTTCTTCATTTTCAACACCGCTTATCAGTTCTTCCTGAAAAGCATTAATTGTTTCCGAATAACTGTTGACTGCTTGATCTATTAGCACTTTGTAGCCTGTTCAATAAATTATTCTGCGGTTCCGGCTGGACTTTCATTGCGTCCTGCCGCTCAATAAACCGCTGCCTGTCTGCTGGATTGGAATCTGTATTTTTATAGTCGTACCAGTCGATAGGCTCTGCAAGTCCGCGACTAAAAAGCCAATCCCAGTACTGGATCTCCATGTCAGGGGTCATGGCATAGTTTGGTTCCAGAAAATCAACTTTATAATCGTCGCCCACATCTACGCCAGTTTCCACCTGGATGATCCTGCGATCCACCGCATAACGTCTGTGCTCCCAGGGCCGCCAGGTGTCTTCAGTCACTGCTGTGCGTTCATCGACATTTTCCATTTCGATTATGCTTAGACTGGCCGCCGACGGCGCATTCCCGGAATCATCACGGGCGTACTTCGCGCGAATGTGATTATTGTTTAAAGCTGACTCAACCAGGAACCTGGTTGCATCTACAATCTCTGTTAAAGACCCACCACTGTTGGTGACCCCAAAGTTTGCTCCTTCTGGCAAATAAATAATTTTGTCCGCACCAATTCTGATATCACTAGCTGAATCAACTGATGTAACATACTTGATCCCCATCGCGGAATACCGGATACATAACTGGAGCTCCAGTTGCGCCACATTGACCGCCAGGTCAACATCTGCGATGTCTTTGGCGTTGCCAACGTAAAAGTCGCGGATCGGGGGGTACCGGTGGCTGAATACCACCGGCAGAATGCCGTATGGATTAATATCATCTGGATTGCCTTCAACACTGATCTTCATACCGTGCTGGTCGATCATGTAATGCTTGCCGGGCACACCATATCTTTCCTCGGTCCATACTGCAAAGAGCGGTTTATCCACTCTAGCGTTGCCGTAGTATTCGATTGGATAGCAGATGCCTACTGGCCTGTCTTTAGAGTCCCCGGCTAAGAATAATGGTGTAAAATGTGAAATTGTTTCGTAGGTAAGCCTGTTCTCAAGCTCATCCCACCTGGAGCGGAAGGCCATGCAGCCAAGTAAGAAAGTAAGGCGTTCTACCATCCTGCGCTGGCTTATCAATGTAAAATTGTCAATAGCATCAAAATATCGATCACTGACAGTCAATTTTGGGCTTCGCTTGAATGTCATGGAACGAATGGAAACCACACGCTTAGTGATATTCTGCTGAATGATGGGGGCCTGGGCCAATGTCTCACGGCCAAAATAATTGGAAATGTACCGGTCTGTCTCAGTACCCTCGTACCAATCAAGCAAGTAATCAACTTCCCTGGTCCTGGCATCCTCAATCTCAGATAAGGTGCCTTTTAGTGCTGAAATAACGGAATTTGCGCTAAGATCTGGAATAGTAAGCATATCTATATATATGGGTTAATAGTTGACACTACTAGACGAAATCGACCATTCCCGCTTTGTTATTGCGCATGGGAAAAAGGTTAACAATCATAAATCTAAGCGCATCGCAGGCGTGTTCACGGCCATCCTTAACCGGCTCATGCTTTAACGATTGTTCCGCTTTGTGCTCGGGATAATGATAGTTTTCGTAACTGGATAAACTTTCTTTGCAACTGGGATTCAAAAATATATGTGCCCTGCCATCCGCATCCTCAAACCAGGTCCGCATATGCGATACTCCACTGACTACATTCCGGGTAACCGCGTCACGCTTAATGGTGACCTTTAAATTATTCTCAGAAAAAAGCTGCCAATCTGAGCGGCCTGAATGCAAATTAGTGCCGCTTCCGGCCGGATCTCCGAATATCGCCGTATAATGATATGGTTTAGCCTTCATAGCATCCGCTAACTGCTGCGTGGTAGAGTTGGTCAGGCTGATTTCATCAATCTGATGAATGTCGGCGAATCTGTCGGTTTCGTTATGTAACTGACAGATAACAACGTGGGACTGCCGGTATCCAGGATCGACTCCCGCGTATACTGGACGACTGGAGTCATACTTAACGTCTTTACGAACTGTTTGAAACCTGTCCACGGGGAGCACACGACCCTGGTATGCCTGGAATTCGCAAAGGATCTCCTGCCTGAATGTTTCTTTGGTGAGTGTTCTTTTGAGCTCATTTAGGTCATCCTTGAAATATGGGCTTTCGGTTGATGGAAAACGCCAGGAAGCCCATTCCGGGAATTCTTCAGATTTTCCATATTTGTAGTAATCATATGCATGGTTGAATCCACGCGGGGTGGAACAGAATAATGCCCAGCCCTCCCGATCAGCCAGGGTGGGCCGGAGATACTGCTCATAAGTATTGCGTGATATGAGCGCGAATTCATCTATTATTAAGTAATCAACACCACAAAATGACCCCGCAAGGTCAACCCTCGCCAATAAGACTGTCAGCAGCATCCGCTGACTTCACTACGAGCTCACTGCCCAGGCCGGCAATCTTCATGGAGTATAATTCGCCATTTATTTCCTTCTTTGTCTCCAAGGGCAACTGTAACTGCTGCATGACCATTTGTTTTACTTCCCTGGCAATCTTCTGGGCCAGGGCGTAGTTGGGACCCACAATCCAGCCCCTGGTCTTTGGGGTCAATAACCATGGCATGATCTCATGGGCCGCCATGTAGGACTTCCCACTGCGCCGGCCCATAAAACAGACGCGAAACCTAAATTTTGACCAGGCGTTATGAACGAGCAACTGCTGTGGAGTTGGGTTGTACCCCAAGATCTTCCAGAGCTTTTGCCTGTTCATTATTTTTTTTATCAACTGGTTTATTGTCCTCAAACCCGCATTCGCGCAGGATCGTTTCTAGATTACCGGACATGTCTATCGCAGTACGCTCATGCATACCTAGAAAATTCTTCGATAACCAAATTTGCATGGCAATCGAGCCGTTCTGGGCCGATTTCCACATGGTGGTACGCAATTTTAACTTCATCTCCGAGCGGCCTGCATTGTAGTCAGAACGGAAATTCTTGCGTATCGTGCTCTCGTCACATCCGAAGTATTTTCCCAGGTCTGCGTAGGTACAGCCGAAGCTGGCCAGCATATGGACCTTTTTGGGATCGATGTCTTTACTGTTCATACTATATACCCGTTTCGATGACACGTTTTATTTTTTTAAGCGACCTGGCCCAGTAAACCTTGCAACTGGACTCGGAGATCCCGAGCTCATCGGCGATGATAGGGTAGGTGTGCTTCTGGACCTTCATTTTGAACACTTTTAACTCCTGTTCACTAAAAGAATCGTAAAACTCATGCGCTGCTAGTTGCAGCCAGCGCAGTTCCTGCGGGATGAGCCCGCTGCGGAAGATGGCCATCTTGGTTGAGAATTCATCTGCCTGGTCAATCGCATCAATCAGCCGGTCTGCATCGGCATCCGTCAAAGTCGTCCAAGTCGATTTCATATCTGTATCTTGAGTATACACTAAAAGAGTGTTTACAAAAATGGGGAAAATTCTATGACGAGGTAAGTCGCGCCTGGCCGGGTTGGCCTTGGTGCACCGGGGAAAATTGACTGTAACATTTTGAAACAATGGCCTGAAATGGACAGGCTGTCCATTGGGCCGCCCTGGACAAATTGCAGGCTGTGCCGAAATGTACCGAAAAGCAGCCCAGGCCTGGCAGTTCTGGAGATCCGCGGTAGTTCCTATTTTTGGATCGTTCGCAGCCTGGCAGCCTATTTAAACGAGTGTTGACAAGAGCAACAAAAAAAGCTAATATAAAAATAAAACAGCGGCCCGGCGGGCCAGGTTACACAATATATATAGGAAGGAAAAAAACAATGAAAAAACACACATTCGATTTAGTTATCAGTTTTAGCGGCGGGAAAGATAGTTGCGCAATGCTGGCCTACATCTGCGAAAAATACCCAGCCATAAAGAAGCATGTAGTTTTTGCAGATACTGGCTGGGAGCATGAAAACGCTGCGGCCTGGTGCCAAAGTATAGCGGGCCGGTTTGGCCAGACTGTTCATATTGTAAAAAACCCAAACAAAACTTTTTTTGATATGGTAGAAAGCCGGGGCATGTTCCCAGCCCCAAAATACAGGCAGTGCACATCTGATCTTAAACGGGGACCAATCCAGACCTGGATCAGAAATAATGTAGGCAGAAAAGTAGTGCAGGCCATAGGCATCCGGGCCCAGGAGAGCACAGGCCGGGCAAAACAGAAACCACTAAAGAAAAATAAAAGGATGACAAACAGCCGGCGCACGGTTTGGGACTGGCTGCCAATCTTTGACTGGACTGAAGACCAGGTCAAACAGTACCTAGCTGACAAAAATATACCATTGCATCCGGTTTATGATTATCTGCCCCGGTTTTCCTGCCAGGTCTGCATATTTAATACACCTAAAGAACTGGCCGCCATACGGGCCAATAACCCAGCAGCATTTAACAAGATTGCTGCAATGGAAAAAAAGCTAGGCTTTACAATGAATGCCAAGGGCACAGTTCAAAGCCTGGCCAATGAATACACAACAAAAAACAAGGAAGGATAAAACAGCCATGAAACGAAAGAACAACAGAAAACAATCCGCAACAATTGCGGAAGCTTTAGCCAGGCTAGTTAAAAACCTGGAACAGTTCAACAATGGCCTGGAAGTAGTTTGCTATACAAAGCAATACAGGCACACAACCATAATAAACAAGGAAGGCTAAAACAATGGATTACATAATCACAATTACACTCAATACTGACAACCTGGCATTTAATGAAACTGGCTTTTCATTGTTTGCTGAAACTATCACAGTATTAGAAGACCTGCCGCAGCATATCGCGGAAATTATCGCAGATCATGCAAACGGGCAGAAATCACTCATAGATACATTTGGAAACAATGTAGGCCAGGTTACTACTGTGATTAACAAACCAGAAACAAAGCCAGCGGAAAATATCGACTATATCTGTAATAATTGCGGCAGCAATGATATAGGCTGGGATGCTTTCGCCGGCTGGGATGTTGAAAAGCAAGAAATGATACTGTCCAGTACTTATGACCATTGCGAATGTTTAGAGTGTGAAAGTACAGACATTGAAGAAATAAACAAGGAAGGATAAAACAATGATGAACAATACCACAATAAACCGCCGTTTCCTGGTCAGGCTGTCCGATACAGTCAAAGCCTGCGGACTAACTGCCCAGGCTTTAAATAAAGCTATGGACAGCCTGAAGGCCAGGGCGGCAGAACTAAACAAACCGGGCTGGTTTGATTATGCAGTAAAATTCCAGGCCTGGGTAAATTGCCAGGCCTGGGGAGAACTGCCGTTTGCTGTCCTGGCTTTGGGAAATGCCAAATTGCCGTTCTTAGCTTACTCCACGCTACCAGGGATTAACTGCCCTGCTGCAGGAACTTGCTGGCTGGCTGGCCTGGGGTTTTGCTATAGTGTAAAGGCCTGGAGATATCCCGGCGGATATTTAAGGCAATTGCAAAATACAGTCTTGGAAGCTGGCCCGGCAGGCCAGGCCATAATTAGAACAGCCATAAAGGAAAAGTTAAAAGAACCTGAATTTACAGGCCGCGAAAATATCCCATTTCGTTTGTATGTTGACGGGGATTTTTCCAGCCTGGCGGTTTTGCGGTTTTGGATGAATACATTAAAACAGTTTCCACAGTTACAAGCCTACAATTACAGCAAGTCTTTACACCTATTCCAGGAACTGGACAAGACCGGCTTTAAATGGCCTGAGAACTTCGTATTAAATGGCTCGGCTGGTTCCATATACGATAAGACCAAAACGGCGGCTTATGTATCAAAACTGGCCTTTTTTCGCGGCCCGTTTGTTCCTGCCCAGACTAGCAAGAAAACCTTGCAAGCCTGGCGGCAGTACAAAAAAGGCAAAATTGACAAGCTGCCCAGGTCCGCAGGTCAGGAAATACGGGCACAGTTCCCCGGTGAAAAAGTTTTCATTTGTCCGGGAAACTGCGGAGCATGCACAGCGGCCGGCCATGCCTGCGGAAACAATACCAAATTTCACAATATAAAGATCGTAATCCCGGCGCACTAATGGAAACTATTTTAAAATTGGTTTTCTTGTTTTTCTTTACTTTTTTAATGGCCTTCCTGTTTTTCCGATCCTGGGCAAAACAGGAAAAAACAGGCCAGGAATACAAGGAACTAGTCAAACAATGCCAGGCCAGGCCTGGCTTAATCAAACGGAGTAAAGTAATGATTGAAAACATAGAAATTCGCAAGGATAAAAACTGGATTGCATTTGATATTTTCGGAGTATCAATACAAATAAACTTTTTCAGCAGCAAGGGCCGCTATTGGTTAACAAAGCCGGCTTGTATCTATATTGATCCTTGGAACTGTGCCAAGGAATTCTATATAGATATAGCGGAAGGCACTTGCGAAGCTTATGATACCATAGAAAACCAAGGAATACAGCAATGAAAACAAAGTACAAAAAACAGCGCATTTTCACGAGTATCGGCAGCAGCAAAAAACCCATGAAAAGCCGGCACCGTATGATCTGGAAGGATGAAAACGGTTTTTTCTATTGCCGCACACAGCACGTTTCAAACGGGCAGGCCTGGGGTTACTGGTTCCCAGTTCGCCAGGTTACGAGTGATATATGGCTGATTGATAATAGCGGCGCAATAGAACCTATAGACTAGAGCACAGCCAACCCCTAAAAAAGGCCTGGAAACGGGCCTTTTTTTTTACCCATACCTAGCACAGCCCAGGCCAGAAAAAGGGCCGCCAGGGCTAAAATAACCCCATTAAAAAACTTTACAAGATGCCAGGCCAGGCCATAAAGCACTAAAAAAGGCCATTAAGGCCGGTTTTTTGTTTGCCTGGCTTATGACCTGAAAAACAGAAAAGCCAGGATTTTAGGCGCAAAATTGCAAGCCTGGCGGCCTGCCCTGGCCTGGCCCTGGCCTGGCCAGGCTGCCCAGGCCTGTTTTTTGGCTGTTTTTTTGGGGCTGTGCCTGCGAACGGGCCGGGCGGCCTGGCCTGGTTTTTTACTGGTTTTTTGGGCCGGTTTTTTGCGGTTTTTTTGGCCTGGTTTCACTGTAACAAATCTGGACATTTCGCCAAGCTGCGAAGTTGGCCACAAATCAAAAACCGAATTTTTCGCGAATTTTCAGGCCTTTTTTCGCGAATTTTGGCGATTTTTTATTTCTCACTCCGGGGTATTTTTATATTTTAGATCCGGGTATTTTTTGTACATGTGGAGCCGGAAGCTGAGTCGCTGCCGGTTGTACATTGTGTTTGTGCACTTAGGTAAATTTTTAACTCTGGTGTCTTCCGGCACCCATTCAATTAGCAGGCCGCAATGTGTTTCATTATCATGTTCACTGGCGTAAACACAGGTTTTATCATTTTGGTCCGATAATTCGCATTTTGGTATAAAATCCACCTCGGGGCCCTAGAAGTGGAAAAGCTGGAATAACTGGAATACCTCTCTATAAATCTTTTCCATTTTTTTTTTTACAGTGGAATAACTTTTCCACTTATTCCAGGTATTCCAGGTTCCAGGGTGCCAGGGCCTAATCAAAGATTGCATCAATTTCAGTAGTAATTTTGCGATAATGGCCTCGTTCAATCTTACTAATCAGTCCTTGATCGATCATTTTATCAAGCCAGTTATACGCGGTTTGCTGGCTGGTCAAATTAAGCGTGGCTTCCAGCGCAGCCTGGAATTGTTCCCAGCTAAAGTTACTTTCAGTTGGTATAGCTTTCAGTACTCGTTCCTCATCCGATTCTTTTGGATCGGCGTACCAGAACATTTCATTTTTGGGTAGTGGCTTCAGGTACTGGAAGTACAGGTGTTGTTTACCATCATCATCTTTATAGTTATGCAGCTTCAGTGCCAGCGGCATATTATGGAATGAGCTATGCGCCCTGACTTTCGTAATCTTCATTACCTTGATTCCTTCGGCCCGTTTCGTATTAGCAAACTGCGCGATAAAGTCCATATGATTAGTATACGATGTGCCGCCCAGGATCTGCGCAATATCCAGGGGTGCCGGTGCGTCTGTTTTCTTATGATGTGATATCATCACCATAGCCACATTATATTCTTTTTTAAGGTTAACGATTCGCCGTATAAGGTCGGTTAGTTTATCGTTGCGAGAAATATCCACATCCGTGGATGTATACAGGTTATCGATGACCAGTACATCATACTGTTTAAACATCAGATTAGCTTCGATCTGTTCATACTTATCGGTAAACAGGTCCCGCTGGCCGCTGCTTAAAAACGTACAGTTCTTCTCAAACCGTGGTGCTTCCACGGGGTATTCACACATAATGTGGTTGGAAGTAGCTTTCAACAGTCCTGCAAAAGCTTCATCTTTGAGCTCGAACTGCACATGCAGCACTTTCTTAGGTTTGGGGATCTTGAACTGTCCCATGAGCGGCACCCCCATGGCCAGGGAAGTAGTGAGTTGCAGTCCAAAGACTGATTTACCCACATTAGTACTCCCGGCCAGGCACAGGATGTCCTGGTCATACAGCAGGCTGTCCACCACCATTTTGGGTGGGTCTTTAAATTTATCTGCGAATTCACTGGGACTATATGCAGGCATCCCGCCCAGGTCCACGGGAGATCGGCCGAATACGGGTGCTTCATCCACCAGTGACAGGAACTCATCCTTAGTATGATTCATAAAGTAATCGGTAAGGTCATATTTTTCTGGTGCGCCATTGAAATTTAATATTTTTATCTGCTGCATTTTTTTAAACAGTGCTCTCGCAATCTTGCGAGCTCCTTCCTTGCCTGGGTCGTCATTGTCGTAGCAGATAACCAGGTTTTCATAGTTATCCAGCGATTTCAGATCCGAGGGCAGCGCACCGGCACCAGTAGTAAATGTAACTGCCGGTACGCCATGACAGTTGGCGGTGATTGCATCTTTTTCACCTTCGACAAGAAACAGGGTGGTATGCGGACCGAGGTAACTGGGGTGAGGATACACCTTGCACTTCTTATCGCCGAACTGTGTGCCCTTGTGATACTTGACATGATTGTCATTGATCTTGAACACTAGTTGTAGATTCTTTTCCCTATCCCGCCGGACCCCTACACCATATATATCATCATGCGCGGTTTCATTCCATGGCAGGCTTAATTCTTTTAATATTGTATCTGAGTGATCCAGGAACTGTTTCCTGGCATCGCTGTATTCGCTTTTCTTAACCGCGGCACTGATCTGTTTCCTGGTAGGCGGGGTAACCTTGGGTGGCGGCACAACAGAGGGCCCAGTACGATCCTTCACCTCAAATGGCCAGTGTCCTGTGCACACATGACAGTGTGCATAGGTTTCATTTATCTGTACTGGGCCCTGTAAGCGTTTTTCACCATCGCAGTCCACGGGCCGGTCTTTGGT